>JAABUV010001342.1_pt1 | contig 35701 bp, 40 predicted proteins | sample 5559971 | NCBI WGS metagenome assembly JAABUV01 (sample SAMN10711881, study PRJNA513362) | rock metagenome | isolation source: Antarctica rocks | place: Antarctica: Victoria Land, Knobhead nord | collected 2015-12-19
TCCTTGGACGCGTCCAGGTTCCCCGAGTACAGCACCTGTGCGCCGCGGCGGCGCAGTGTCGGCCGGCGTCGGCCGCCGGCGCCTGCGCAAGCAGAGCGTGCTGCGCCGCGCCGCGCGGCTGCTTGGCACCCGCTGCGGCGGCGGCCCTCGCGCGTGCCGGCGGCCGTGCGCGCGGACGGACCAGCGCGCGCCCGCGCTTGCAGGCCGCCGGCACGACCGCCCAGACCAGGACAGCCACCTGCCACCCGCCGACGCCTCCTGCTCACACGACATCGCACGGCGCAGCGCGCGCGGTCCCAGCCACCTGCAGTCCGGCCCGCCCGGGCGGCGGCCAGCGACGCCCTCCTCGTTGCGCGGGGCGCCCCAGGGACGCGCCTGCTCCAGCGCCAGCGAGGCCGCGAGGCTGGCGCTGAGCACGCGGCTGCACTTCTCGCGGTGCCGCGTGCACGCGCGCACGTCGGCGCGCAGGTCCGCCACCGCGCGCTTGACGCCGCCCACGAAGCCCACGCAGCGCGTCAGCAGCGCCGACCGGCCCTCCTTTTCGGCGTCTGCGCGCGCGTTGCGCTACGGGTCAGGGCGGCCGCGCCGCCCTGGCCCGGGACCCTGGTGGAGCTGGCCGCCTGAGGGCGTGGCGCGAAGGGCAGGCGCGCACCCCGCCCCAGGTTGAGCGGCCACGTCTTCGTGCGCTGCGCGGTGACGGTGACGGCTGCGGGCGCCGCCTCGCGCCCGCGGCCCGCGCCCGGCAGCGTGAGCGAGCGGCCGACGTCCTCCAGGCCCTCCGCGAGCCCTGCGCCGACCGCCGCAGCCGCCGGCAGCGTCTGCGAGCGCCCGCGCTCCCCGAGCGCCTGGACGCTCGCGCCGCCGCCGCCGCCGCCGCCGCCGCCGCCGCCGGGGTCGCAAAGGTCGCCCGGCGAGGCGGCAGCGCCGCCCGGAGCGGGCGCGGCGCGCCCGTCGCCTGCGCCGGCGCCGCCCGCGCCGAAGCGCTCCAGCACGGCACTGCGGAGCTCCAGGCGGGGCACGGGCGCCGGCGCGGAGGCAGGCGCGGCGACGCCGTCGCCGCCAGGCTCAGCTGCGACGCGGGCGCGCGGTGCGGGCGCGGCCGGCGGTGCAGCGGGCGCCCCCGCACTGGGCGGCACCATCGCGGCAGCGCGCGGCGCCGACCCGGGCGGGCGCGGCGGGAGGCAGCGCTCACGCTGCACTGGGGCGCCGGCGGCGCGTCAGCCCGGCCCAGCGCTACGCCGCGCCGGCGCCGCAGCAGCGCCTGGCTCCTGGGCGGGCGTGCGCCAGGCCCTGCGCACATGAGAGCCCGTCACCATATTGCGCTCAGCAGACAGGCACGCCCTGCCTTCCGCTGCCGAGCAGACAGAGGTGGCAGCGCCCCTCGGTCCCAGCGGTACAGCCCGGCGATTTAGTCAGGTTGAGCCGGGCGGAGCACGCCCACCTGGTCAACCTGCAGAGCTCCTGCAAGCTGGTTTGTCCAACCTGCAAGCAACAGCAGCAGCGCTCTGCGTCCTGGCTGGTTTAAATGCACATCAGCGCCGCCCGTCCGAGCGCCTGCCGATTCAAAGCGGCTGCGCCTCCACGCGAGGCTGGCGGAGCAGGCATGCGCCTCTCACCCTGGCGAGCTGCCAATGCACTTGCTCCACGGCTAGACAATAGATCTGCGGGCCACGGCGCAGGGAGTACCGTAAAAGGCATGCGGTTACGCATACGTTGATCGTAAAAGCTTTACGGGGGTTCACATGGAGGCACATGTGCTGTTGAAAGCGGGAAAGCGTGTGAGCGTGCGCCGCGACGAAGCATGCATTGCGCATCGCTCTCATTGCGCACGTGTGTGCAGACATGCGGACTGGCGCTGTGCACTAGTTCTCGACCACCTGGACTGCAGTTCTGAGTGTTGCATTTAGTTGCATCTGCTGTGATCTGTCACCTGTGCAGTGCACTGGGGTTGCTGCAGCGCGAACCGCCAGCTCGTTGCGCCTGTGCAAGGCGATTCCGGCGGCAAGGCAATGCATGCAGCCGCAGGCATGCAGCCTCAGGCTCCCTCCGTGCCCACAATGCGGAGCCCCACCGGCAAGCTGCTGCCGGTGGGCAGCCCGCCGGCGAGCGCCGGCAAGCGGCAGGGGCCGCGTGCGCGCGAGGCGGGGCGCCAGCGCGCCGCGCGCCTGCGTGTGGCCCTGTACATCTGCGCAGCCCTCTTCGCGGGTGCGCGCACGCCCAGGCGTTGCCGGGCACCGTGTCGTCAGGGGCACCCCAGACTCCCAGAGTGCTCATTCTCGGACCCCTTGCGCCCCCACGTGTCTGCTCAGGTGGTGTGGCAGCGCACTCCACGGCAATCGAGTGCCTTCTCGGCAGGCTGCATGCCTGCCTAGCGTACTTCGCTGCAGCCGCAGGCTGGGCCCCCAAACACTCGCTTGGGCGCCAGGCTGGTGGCTGCTGCGCACGCTGCTGGTGCGGCCGGAGCGCGCGCCGGCCGCGCCGGAGCGGACGTGTCCCGCGCGGCTGCAGCCGCTGCTGCGCGCGGCGGAGGCGGGCGCGCTGGCAAAGCCGACGCGCACGCGCCGGCGCCTGTATGAGCAGATGGGCGCGCAGCTGGCGCGCAGCGGCCTGTCCCTGGGTGCGCACCAGCCCCCCCACAGCTGCCACTCCTCGATCACGTGCCCTGTACTTGTATGCAGCCTTGAGCGATCGTAGCTTGTCTGAATGATGGCCCTGTCGATTGGCGCTTGGGCCCTTTACAATACAAACGTGTGCTGGAAGCCTCGCAACACCTGCACCCACTTGCCCGCCTCCTATGCCGTGGTGCATAGACATGCCCTCTGAGCCCTGGCTCGCTCACAGCCAGGGTCATACATGAACGCGGTGCGGCGTGTGCAGGCGCGGAGCAGACGCAGGGCCTGGGCACAGCGTCCCTGTTCCGCCTGAGGCCCGGCGTGGCCGCTGAGCCCATCCTGCGGCCGCTGGAGCAGCCCGTGCGCGCGGTGGTGCTGCCGCTGCGCGACGCGCGCGCCGCCGCGCGGCTGCAGGACGCGGTGCGCGCCCTCTGTCATACGGCAGGCAATGGACGGCGCTGCTTCGAGCACGCTGGCTCCCTTGCTCAAGAGCAGTGCGTGAGAGGAGCAGTGCGTGAGAGGAGCACGCGTTCGGGCTTGCCCTGGAGGTCCCAAGCGCAGCATTCGCTCGGAGACCTTGCAGGCGGAGGCGTGTTCGTGGGCAGGCAGCGCTGCTCATGTTCGGGGGGGCACGCGGCGGTGGCGCCGCGGCCGCCGCTGGCCCCGCGTGCATCCCGCTCCATGCTCCGCCGGGTCACAGCCTTGGTTGGTTGACGGACGTGCGGGGCCGTGACAGGGCCACTCCGCGCGCGCAGGTCAGGCGGCAGCTGGCGCCGCTGCTGCCGCGCGGCGGCCTGTGGCCGCAGGACCCCGCGCTGCTGCACGCCACGCTCTTCCACGCGTCGCCGCACGCCGTGCGCGCCCGGCCGCGCCCGCCCCGGCGCGCGGTGGCCGGCTGCAACGCTGGGCTGTAGCAGCGCTCCTGGGGTTGTGCACGGTGACCCGCAGGCCCCATGGGGCATGGCCAGCTGCGCGCACTGTGTGCACAATGTGCAGAGGCACAGCTGAAAGCCGGACGTGCCCAGCAGGCTGCCGGTCCGTTGGCGATGTGGGCCTTCTAACGCAAGGCGCCGCCCTGACGCTGCTGGCTGCGCGCTGCGCGCAGCACCCCGTGCGCGCGACGGGCACGCAGGTTGCGCTGGAGGTGGCCGCAGTGCGCGCGGCGGCCGCGCCGCTGTGCCCGCCCGCGGTCGTGCTCGAGCGCGTCGTGCTGACGCCGTCCGGCAACCTGCTCGCCTGCTGGCAGGTCGCCGGCGGCGCCGACCCGGCCGCCCTGCGCCGGCGCGCCCCTGTGCCAGACCCTGAGTCAACTCCGGCATGCAGGCGACCCGAGCGGGTCGCCTGGAGGTTGCCAGCGGCGCTAAGCTGGCCTGCGGCACTGCGGCGCCCATAGCCCAGCCCGAGCCTGGTCAGTCTCAGCAGCAGCGCTGAGGGGCGTCGACATGGCGCACCAACCTGCCTGCCTGTCGGGCTCCCCGACGACTTGCACCATCAGCAGCACCCCTTAGGACAGCTCTGCCAGGGCGCGGCGCGCCGGCAGCGCGCATCCGCCCCCTCACCTGACTCGAGCAGGGCACGCCGCGCAGGGCGCTGCGGGCCGCGCTGCCGCGCGCCCCGCCGCCAGAGCAGCAGACCGTGACTGAGCCAGACATCCTCTACACCACGCTCGCGCGCGTCGTGGCGCCGCCGGGTGACGCCGGCTCCCGGGCGCCAAAGGGCGGCAGCAGCAGGGGCCGGGGCCAGGGCCAGGGCGACGGGGCGGGCGGCAGCGACAGCAAGCGCGCGCGCGCGCTGCGCGCGCGCGGCGGCGCCGGCGCCAGCGCTCCCGCCGGCAACGGCAGCGACGCGGCGGTGGCGGTGCGTGCGGCGGTGGACGCCATGTCGGCGTCGCTGTGCGGCCTGCAGGCCACGCTGCCTGAGCTCTGGTGCGCTGCAACTGGGTGTCATGGCCGCACTGTTGACGGACTGCCTCCCCCCTGGGTTCCCGCAGGTCGTGTCGCAAGCTAGAGTGGTGGGGCGCGCGATGCGGCAGCGGTTGCTGTCCTGCTCACGGCCCAGCACCAGCTGGCATGCGGCCGCATGCCGCTCGGGCTCCTGACCCTTGGTGTGCAGCGGCGAGGTGCCACCTCATATGTGCCGTCGCTGGTGTGTCCAGCTTCACCTGTTGCTGTAGACACACTCTTCTTTCCCCAGCATGCCTGGAGGCAGTTCCTGTCTAGCATGCGCTGGTAAGTATGCTGCCGGGTTTTAGGCATGTGGTGGCTCGCAGGTATGTGGAGGAAGAGGACATGCTGGCACTCGCGCTTGGCGGCCGCTTTGTGCAGCACCCGGCGCCGCTGCTCTGCGATGCCAGCCTGGCTCAGCCTGATGCACAGCAGGTGCAACAGGTGTGAAATCTTCCCTGTCACGCCCTCCGTTTATGATTCTTCTGGCTTCAGCCGGTGGCCTGCTCAGCCTGCGGCCGCAGGCTGGAAGAGAAGATAGCGTTTTTGCGGCGCCCCCCCCCAGTGAGGTTGCAAATTGCAGGGTTGATAGGGTGTTCATGCATGTCATGTTGATATCTTCACGCTAGCTGTCCAGTTTGCACAGACCCAGCTTTCAGAAGGAGCGCGAAGCTGTTCATGGGAACCTCGCCTGTTGTGTAGTCGATTTGCGGGTCAATCATCAGTTCAGCATGTGTTCCATGCTTATCCTGTGCCTGTTCTTGATGTTGGGAGTCCCAGAATGCCTGGTAGCTGCATATGATGCTTCTTTCATACAGTGCCAGGAACCTGGCACATGCGCATGCACAAAGTGGTAATGACCTGTCATGCCTTATCTCAATGCCGTGCTGTGTATTAGTATCAAAGGATGCAAAAGATCCTTTGATGTTGATTGCAGATGCGATACGGTACACTCCCTAGAATGCCACGGCATGCACTATCACATGCGTCACAATGGCCCTGTTCCTACACGCCTTCATACGTGTCATGTAGTACTCACTGCATCTCCGCGAACACACTGCATGATGACCACGCAACACCAGTGCGCATAAAGAATGGGCAACGAGAGTAATATAAGAATGGCAAGGGGGACGCTGGAGCAAGGCGCACCAGCTCGAGCGCACGAGCGCTCAGCATGATAACAGGCAGACCTAGACCACATTCAAGACATGGCCTCTGACCCATCAACCAGCACGGCACTGTTACACTGCATACTGCGTTGCATGCATTACATCATAACATGCTGTGCGTGCAATGAGCGCAACTCGCATCACGGTAAAGTGGCTCAGGGACCGGACAAATAGGAGCCTACAACAACTAACCTGTCACCCCTCACGTGCCGTTGCCTGGTGCAGCAGCGGGTGCCGCAGCATGCTGTGCTCTCAACCTGTGCCAGGCCGGGCAGAGTCCGGCCGAGTGAAAGTCGGGCCCATGAAGGTGGGCCGCTCAGAGCGTGCTCGCCTGCCACCCCAGCGTGTACTCCAGCTGCTTCTTCGGGTTGAAGTAAAGCGTGCTGATCAGGAAGTCGCGCAGCCAGATCATCTGCGCGCGCGCAGCAGCACTTCACATCAGCGAGCCGCCAGAGCCAGCCTGAGGAGCGTACACCCGACGGCGCCCAAGCATCGCTCGGACAGCCTGGAGCCCTGAGGCGGTCACCGAGGACAAGCAAGGGGCCGTGCAGGGGCCGCGCAGGACAAGCAAGGGGCCGCGCCGACCGCCGGCCTGTAGCAAGCCACAGCACAGGAGCTGCAGCGTTTGGCGACTGTAAGGCGCCAGCCCAGACTAGGATGCGCCGACTCATCTCAGCGCAAGCAAGACAGTGCATGCGCGGCTTCTGTGGCTGCCAGCGCGCCGCGCACGCCGGCGCGACGCCCGCAGCGCACCGGCAGCGGCTGCGGCATGACGGCCCGCTCGGCGTTGTTGTGCGCGAGGTCCACAAGCGGCGCGCAGCGCGCCGTGCGCCGGCGCTCCATGGCGCGCAGCGCGTCGGCAATCGCCGCCGGGTCCGCGGCCGCGAACGCGGCCGCGGCGTCGGCCGGCGCGCTGCCCGCCGCGCAGCACGCATCGCGCAGCGTTGCGGCCATGTCCACGGCGTCCTCCAGCGCCATGGCGCCGCCCTGGTCCGGACAGTGTCAGGCACCACGGCTCAATCACTGCATGGGGCTGGATGTCCATAGCACCTGGGCTCGGTCTTTTAAGTCGTGTGGAGCTGCACTGTAGAAGTTGGCGCAGTAAGTTGCACGGCGTCACTTCGAATCGCTATTAAAAGGACTTTTGAGGCATGCAGGATGGCATAGGCAAGGATGACCCTCAGGGTGTGAGTCCTTCATGCATGAGTATGTTAGTATGTCATGTAAGTTTGCAGCATACCAAGGCAGTGGCGTGTGCTGTACTTCCCAGAGCGCTCTGTGCCGCCCGCGGAGGAGCGTGGGGCAGGCCGCCCTCACCTGGCCCACCGCCGGCGTCGTCGGGTGCGCGGCATCTCCCAGCGCCGTCACGCATCCGCGGCCAAACGCCTCGCCAGGGGTCAGTTTGCTGCCGCATGACACACAAAGCTCAGACATGGGTTTACATGCATGAACGCCCGTCAGCCAGTGTCTGCAGGAATTATTGGCGCAGTGAGCGGCGCTGATGGTCCCGCCCACGACAAGTTGCTTGCTTCACAAACTTCACGAGCGCTGCAGCATCAAGCGTGCGGTGCCGCCACACGCTGCCTGCAGCACGCAGACAGGCGCGCCATGCCCTCGTGCACGCGCCATGCACTCGCACAGATGAGCACTCGCAGGCCGTGCAGCAAGGCGGCGGCGCACCGGTCGCCCACGATGGACAGGTACAAGTGCTCGTCGGGCGTGTTTGTGACGTAGTCCTGGATGTGCAGCGGCAGGCCGACCACCCACCGCTCCAGCTCCACGCGCATCGCGCCCTTGTCCTTGTGCTTGTGCACAAAGCTCTGCGCGCGCAGAAAGGCGGGACTTGGCTGCGGTGCTTGCCCTGTAGCGAAAAATACCTCGGCTGCGCAGGAACGCAGGCATAGGGAGCGCACGGCTTGCCTGCGCCTGGTCTGGAAACGCACCGGGCAGGCAAGCCTCGGCACGCAGCTCGCAGCGGGCGCAACCACATGGACATGTACATGCAGACTTCAGCTGGCGAGCGTGTCTGCGAGCGTCGCGATGTTGAGCTGGGAGGAGAGCGTGCGCTCCTTTTGCGACTCTCATAGCAGGAGAGCCCTGAACCCTCGTAGGGGAAGAGCCCAGCACCCTCGGAGCAGGCGAGCCCTGGACCTGCGGAGCAGGAGAGCCCGGGAGGGCGGGCGCGCCTCTGGCACCGGTCGGCAGACAAAATAATACGCTCGGTCGGGTGAGACCGGGTATGTGCCCACCATCAGGCCTTCGGGGCCGCCCATGACCACGCGGAAGGCCGGCCGCGGGTCCGGCAGGCCCTGCTCGAAGTCGGCCATGCCCCTGCACGCGGCCCGGCGCAGGCCTGAGTGCCGCGCGCGTGCGCGCTCCAGCCCATGCCGGTCAACTGCATGCAGCGCTCACACAAGTGCCCACACAGCCAGCACTGAGCATCTTGTATGAAGGCAAGGTGTGGGTATGGACGCCGCAGAGCGAAGCACAGCGTACTCTACTTAACGCAGGACACAATTTATGGATTATTGAAACACGACACACACAATCCGCATGCAGCGGCTGCAATCGGATAGCGAACCAAACATTGTGTATGTCTTGCACCACGCACAAGCCAAAAGCTTCTAAAGAGTTGAGCGTAGGCGCATGACACTACCTCAACAACAGCTTGACGCCGCACTTGGTCCTGGTTCAAGCCTTCCCTAGAGCACAAATATGGGAGGCTGACTTCACAGGCTCACAGCCAAGCAGGACCGAGGCGTGGCCGCACCGGAAGCAGGACCAGCCCGCGTACTGCGGCTTGGGCAGCCCGAGCGACGCGCCCACCTGCCGGGCATCGCAGGGCGCCGGTAAGCCCGGCACGAGCACAACGCGCCTGACACGCGCGCAATGCCATGTGCGTCAAATCAACACGCTCGCGGCGGCCCGCTCACCTTGCTCATGACGCCGTCGGCGCCCACGACCACCTTTGCCCTGATGCTCGAGCCATCCTCCAGCTCCACGACGGGCCCTGCATGCCATAGGGACGCGTGACGGAGCCCAAACAGGCACGACCCTGCAGCGCGCAGCAGCGCCTCGCACGCCCTGCACCAGCGCGCGGCGGCCGGCGGGCCGGGCCGCACCCTCATCGAAGTGGGAGACGCCCTTGACGCCCGTGCTGGTGCGAACGACGCCGTCAGCCAGCTGCGCCGCGAGCGTGGACTGCAGCTCGTTGCGCACCAGGCCGCGCAACTCGTGCGGGCCGCCCGCGCAGTCGGCGATGTTCAGCCCGTTCAGCTGCTTGCCGCGCTTGTTGTACGCCTCCATCCTGCGCGCGCGGACTGGGGCTGTGGACGCGCGCGCCACAGTGCCTGCAAGGACTGAAAGCCACTCTGGAAGCTCCCTGTTGAAAGACTGACTGTTTTGTACACTGCATACGAGCCATGACAGTCTGAGCACGGGCCAAGAATATGCACATCATCAGTTATTCCCAGCTAGTAAGACGAAGCTGCTTCCAGTCCTGCTGCAAATGGTATGCAACACCGCTGCTGACTCCCAAGCACAGTGGCCACGCACCGCTCAACCTGCATGGTGTGCTTGGCGCGGAGCTCGTCCGCGACGCCCAGTGCGGTGAGCGCGCGCCAGGCGTTGCTCTGCATCATAATGCACGCGCCGGCCTCACGCAGGTGGGGCGCCCGCTCCAGCACCGTCACGGGGATGCCCACCTGTGAGGCGCACAGCGCGAGCGTTACTCAAAAGCGCACGCGAATCCTGGTAGTAAGCACAGACACAAACATCAAGCACAGAACACGCGAAATCTGGTAGCAAGTACAGACACATATATCAAGCACAGAACACTGCGAGCGAAGCTCCCTTAGGCATATTCACGCTTGGACCAAAGAACGCGCAGGCAGTAAGTATGGTCACAAAGTGCACACCCGTTGCAGGCCGACCGCCGCTGCCAGGCCGCCTATTCCGCCGCCGACAACGACAACGCCGTTCTCCATGTCTGCACAGGTACAGCGCAAGTTCACAACACATCCACTCAGCACAGCAGGAACCAGACAGAGTTCCTGATACTACCAGGGGCACATGAACGTGCCTTTGGTTAGTGTCCAGAGTTTTCAGATACATTCACCACTACTACTTGTAAAGCGCAAGCATACCATGGCTGCCAAGGCCCCCGCTGACAGCGGCAATCATACTGCAAACAAGCCCAGGCTCAAGCAATACACACTGACACCTATACAAGCCACTGTACTTGCATGCGGAAGCAGCCTCAAGTGCAAGCTATCAGGTGATCACTGCTTTTGGGCGCAACAAGGCCCCGCACCCCCAGTTGACGCCCGTGTCTGCAAAATCAGGCCGCGCTGGCCCCTGCTGCTTCTCCTCGTACACACATCTGCCTTGAAGCTAACCGCAGGTGCGGTTGGGAGAAGCAAAAGGTTCATGCTGTCTCACTTAGGTGCGCAGAGCTGCGAGCAGGTTGCAGCGCTCAGTCAAAGTCTACTCTCAAGGCTCGGTGCGGTCTGTACGTAAAATTGACAGGACACAACCTAGCGGGCCATGCTGTGTGCCCAGCATGCCCACGACGTCATCGGTCAGGGTGGCATGCTGGGTGCGCAGCATGTGAGCTGGCTGCAAGTGCCTGCGTGTGTGCGCATGGCGTGCGCATGGGGGTCTGCCATCTAGTTACAATTCAGCACACACCCCATAAAGTCGGGAGGTGAGCATTGCCTACTAACAGGACAAAGCTGACACCGTCTGCTTACTCAGCCGCGCACAGTGCTGATTGGCAGCGGAGAAGACTGCACGTATCACTCTGCCCACATAAACAAGGGTATACTTCGGTGTGTGTGTACCATGCAAGGATATACTTCGGTGTGTGTACTATGCAAGCCGTATACGTATGCATGTAACGCATAGCTGCAACAAAACGAGCCCACTGGTTTCGCTATGTCCTATTCGCCACGGCGGCACATATGCCCGAATTGCACACCACATAGTGCATGTGTATAGTGTGTAGCACATACCATGCCATTTTCCTTTGACCATGCGCAGCTGCCAGGACCTGGCTGGCACTTCAGCCCGCGGCACTGTCAGACCGCCACCATGGCCCGGCCCACAGCCCTCGTGCACGCAGCTTTGTCATGAGCAGCACAGCCGGCCACACAGCAAGCTGGCAATCGGCAACTTTAGCAGCAAACAAGCGCGCACCACACCCGGGACCCTGTCGCAGCAGCTGAGCGCAACGCGCCAGGCCGCACACGGCCGCACGCTCGATGTGCCCGCACGGGCGCTCCCTGCGGTGCTGCCAATGCAGCGCAGTCAGCGCGGCTTGGCCCAGCCGCCGTCATGGTGCGCCGCACCGGACGCCGCGGCCGCGCGTCAGCCCGGCCGTCAGGCTGCCGGGCGTCACCGCGGCAGGCGCTGCAGGTCGTCGGACGACCCGGGCTTGTCCGCGCGTGGCTCTGGCTTGGCGGTCAGCGTGGCGGGCGGGACGTAGTACAGCACGAGCGAGACGGCGGCCGTCAGGATGCCGAGCAGCAGCTGCAGGCTCGGCTCCAGGCCGAAGAAGGCGACCGAGATGGCCATGGTCACCAGCATCGCGGACGAGGTCGCATACACCTGCGGGCGCCCGGGGTGACAGAGGCACAGTGGGGCGCACTGCGGCGACTCGGGGCTGTCCCACCACCAGTAGGTGTCCTCAAATAGGGGGCGCCCACTTGGGACACGAGCCAGAGGCGCTGTCCTCACAAACCTGACCCTGGCCGCCTGCCTGTGCGTGACGGCACGCATAGCGCCCACAAGCTCGACAGGACTCGCAGCGCATTTGCTCCATGCCTGCGCGGCGCAGCCTTTCGGCGCACTGACCGCACGCAAGAGAATACTGGCCCTGACCCTGACAGGGCGCAACACCACTGCAAGAGCATGTCGGGGCGCGGCGGATGCTGCCGGGCGCGCGGGCCGCGCGCCTTCATGATGGAGTCGGCAAACTTCATGACCCACGAAACGAGCAGCCCGCTGAACGCCAGGTTGGCCACCACCAGCACCGTCACCCAGTTGTAGCCGCGCACCAGCGCGGTCAGCCAGGAGCCGTCCACAAAGCCTGCGCGCGTTTCCCGTTGCAAGCGCAGCGACACACCGCGCCAAGGCAACGCAGCACGCGCGACGCCCGCCAGATGCAGGTGCTGTGCACCCAATAGTGTAGGGTACAATACTGTAGGTGAGGGTATGGCTACTCCCCATCACACCGTATGCAGCAGAAAGTGCGCCAGGAGGTGCTGGCAGGCGCAGGGCGCGTGAAGGGCAGCCGCGGCGCGGCGCGCCTGAGCGCGCGTCGGCGATGGTGAGGCCCAGCGCGTTGAACGCGACGCCGAAGGAGTACAGCTGCATGTTCTGCCAGTACAGCGAGTCGCTGGTGCGCTTCATGACCCACTCCGTGTACACCGCGGCCAGCGCGCTCAGCAGCGCGCTCAGCACGCCCAGCGCGTAGCCCTGGCGCGGCGCGCGCGGGCGCGCGTGGGGGCGCGCGGGGCCGGGCGCGCTGCGTGCCGGGCGCCGGGGCGGCGGCAGGTGTCAGCGCGCCAGGACACACGCATACCTGTGTGTTCGTCGCCCAGCCGAGCGGGAGCAGGCCTGACGAGGAAGGAAGATCCGGGTGCGCAGGCACATGCATGAATCGCAAACAGGGTTTGGCGCGCAAACAGGGTGTGGCGCCCACCTGGAAGGGCGCCGTGAAGAGCGACTTGCCCTCGCAGTTGGTGTTCACCTGCCGCGCCGCCGCGCAGCCGTCAGCGGGCTGCCGCCCCTGGCGCGGCGCGTGCGGAGCACTGCACGGCCATGCAGACCCGGCGGCCCCGCCGCACAGAGGCGCGCCCTTGCTTGCATTGCAGACGCAATGCAGCGCGCTTTTAGCATGCGCATTGGCTTCGCGCAAGCGGAGCATGCCAGCCGCGCGACGACCCTGCACGCATCGTGCGTCCAGCCCGAGGCTGAGGGCCTTCTGTGGGCTGCCGAGCCGCCCGGCGCGCCTGGCTGATGGTGGCCCCGATCATGAGCAGCAGCAGCGCGAGCGCCTGCAGCAGGCTCAGCGGCCGGCGCAGGCAAGCCCACAGCAGCAGGCCGGTCGTCACGATCTTCAGGTTGCCCAGGATCTGGTACGTCGCGGCGTCAACATGCCGCAGCGTCCAGAACTGCGCGCGGCGCAGGCCCGCACATCGGCCACCACATGCGCCGGAGCGCGTCCGGGGCATATGAGCGCCGCTCCCCGGCACGACCGCACCTAAACAGGTTCAAGCGAGCCTGTACGCGTGCACGGATGGCGCGATGCAGCATCGCCTCGTAGCCACGTTAGGGGAAGCATGCGCAGGCTGGCGCGCACATCAGCTCCCAGCGTGCATGCGGCACGGCCAGCCATGGCTGCAGCCTAGCAGCGGTTAAAGCAAGCCGGCGCCGTGGAGACCGCAGCACACGCTGTGCACTGCTCGCGGCGGGCAAGGCGAAGCAGCAGCGATGCACGCTGGTATATGAGCATTGGCAATAAGTGCGGGGTAGACACAGGAACGCATGGAGTCGATTCGGGCATGCAGCCTCCATGGATGCTCCATGTCAGGCACTCATCAGTACAGTCGTCCAGCAGAGTGCAGCTGCTACACGCATGGCATGCCTGTGCGGCGCGCTGCGGCCGCCGCCCGTCCCTGAGCCCGGCGCGGGCCGCGGCCGGGCGCGCGCGCCTGCACGTTGTTGTGCAGCCAGTAGATGAGGCTGGGCACGACGAACAGCGCGGCGCCGCGCAGGCTGCGCGTGGTGCGCGCGGCCTCGGGCGCGACGCGGCGCTGCCGCGCGAGCAGGTATGTGCTGACCGCCAGCTTCAGCGCCTCGGCCAGCAGCGGCACGCTGGCCGTGTTGTACGCGTAGCCACCGCCGGGCGCCTTGCTCGCTGTGGTCAGCAGGCCCTGCGCGGCGGGGCGGCGGGCGTGCAGCGCGCCGGCAGCAATACCCTGACGGCGCATACTGCCACCGCTAGGGCTGGCAGCCTGGAGGAGGCGCGCCAGCTGTTCCGGCTCCAAGTGGCACTGCTGCGAGTTGTGCGCGGCCACTGGAGCGACAACGTCGTGGCACAGCTGTGCTATGACTCGCTGTGTGAAACAACAAGCGCGGTGTGTGGGTCGATGCAAGAAGCAGCAGGCTCGACAGCGGAGTAGTGGCAGAGGCAAGCTCGCAGGCTGAAACCACTTAGTCAACAGGCCAGTGCTCCACAAAGTCATCTCTCTGCCTGTGAGTCGGGATCACATCTGACGGTGCTGGGGGAGCCCGCGCCTGCGAGCTGGTTGTCAAGGTCAGGATGGTTGCCATCATAAGCGTCTGGGCTTGCCCGCCTGCCATCAGGGCACTTCGCACTTGGGACTATGCTTTGCTGCGCACTAGCGTACATGTTGCATGCCCACTACGCGCCTAGCACGCTGCCTTACAGATCGCTCGTGTGTTTTTCGTATGAAGAAAGCGCATATGTTGTGGTGCAGTGAACACTGCAGATCACTTGTGCCTTGTCTCGGGCTTGGCGTGTGGCTCTGCCTGAGGGTTCAGTCATCAGGGCCGTACCTCCTGCAAATACGAGGTGGAGCTGTTGCCTGGAGGTCTGCATCGCTGGCCGTGCGATCAAGGTCTTGCCTGTAAAGGACTCTGCCAGTTGCATCAGTGCTTGGCTTCTTGTGGCATAGACAAACGTCTCGCGCGCACGAGGCGCTGTACATCACACCTTTGTTGCTTCATCAACCGCCCGGCTGCGCTGCGCGCCAGCTCGAGCCCCGCCCGGCGATGGCCGCGAGCGCCGCGCTGGCAGGCGTGACAGCGCTGGTCGTTGCGCGGTCCGGCGACGCGGTCGACTACCGGCGCGTGCTGGAGGCGCGACTGGCCAGCCTGGGCGCGCGCGTGGCGCAGCGGCTCGGCCGCGAGGTCACGCACGTCGTGTTCCGGCGCGACTGCGGCGCCGAGCGCGCGGCCGAGGACGCGCACCTGCGCGAGCTCTTCGAGCGCGCCGCCCGGGCACAGGCGCGCACCGTCGCTTCCAAGTGGTGTCGACGCCGAGCCTTCCCTTCGCAGCTCAACCAGAACAGTTGCTTGTCGTGGCGGACGCGGCTGCTTGTGTGCAAGCACGATGGTTGCGCAGCCGCGGTGTTGCGCCCGTGTGTCTGCTGCATGTGCACCCAGTGCTTTCCTTGTGTGTTCTGACGGCGCTGAGGTCCCAGCTTGTGATGCAAGCATGTGTGCAACCTAAGCAGGTGTCCCAGCCGCCTGCAACCCGCGCATAGCAGCAAGTGAGGTTTGGAGTAATGCGCGCGCAGAGCAATGTCCCCATCCATTTTATCGAGCCGCTCTGGGTGGACAACTGCGTGCGCACAGACAGCCGCGCACAGGTCTGGCCTCATGGCTTTTGCCCCATGCTGTGCTGCTCCTGCTCTGTACGAGGGCGCCGCCGCTGACCCGTGCCGGCCCCTGGCCGCAGGAGCAGGCCTTTACGATTCCCTGTCCCGCGGCCGCCCTGCTCAAGGCCAGGACGCCGACGTCTGGCACAGGCGCGCCCCCTCCTTCACCACACCCGGCTTGGTGACAACAGCGGCTGGGCTTGCGGCGCTCGGTGACAACAGCGGCTGCGGCCCAGGCGCTGCTCTGCATCACCACGCAGCAAAGTTGTCAGTGCCGGGGTTCCTGCGTGCCGCCGCGCAGCCCGCTGGGCTCTTCCGACAGCGCCCCGCGCGCGCAGGCAAGAAGCGCAAGCGCTCGCTCGCGCCGCGCGCGGCCGAGGAGCTGGCGCTCGACGTGACCGCGGCGGAGCTGTCCAGCTCACAGCAGTTTGCCGCGCCACGGCCCGCGCAGCCGGGCGCGCGCGCAGGTACCGGCCCGCGCGGCGTCGGGCGCCGCGCCCCGCTGTGCTGGGGCATGCGCGGTTGCCTCGCCCTGCTTTGCCCTCCTCCCACGGATTCAGGCGTCGCGTGCATGCGCAGCCCTGCCTCAGCACTAGTGAGGTCCATACATAGGGATGCTGCGGGCGCAATGGCACCACAACAGCTTTGTAAGTAAAACTGGAGCGCGGTGACCATGCGCAGCACCACGGGCTGCGCAGGGCCGGCGCGCGCGCCCGCCACGGCAGCCCAGCGCGACTGGGACCGGAGCGCAGCCGCGGCACGCGCGCGCGAGCCACGTCCGTCCAGCGGCCCACCCGCGAAGCGCCAACGCGGCGTCACCTGGGGTGCGAGCGCGCCGGCTGCCGCCGCGCCGAGCCGGCCGCTTGCGCGCCCCGCCGTCGCGGCGGGTGCGCACCGGCCGTTCGAGCCGGGCGCACCGCCCTTGCGCTGGGCTGGCCACTCGGCAGACGCCCCCGTGGCCGCAGCAGCCGCGGGCGCGGGCCGGACGAAGGCGACTGCAGCACCAGACATCATAGATGGGGCCGTGGCTGCTTGTGCGACAGTGGAGCAAGCGGGCGCCGGGGCCGGCGAGCGTGCAAAGGCGGCAGCTTCGGTTGCGGCGTCTGGCGCCTGCCTGTTGGGCGCGAGCGGCGAGGCAGGCGAGGGCGGGGGCGCGCTGGGGCAGCCGCCTCCGCGCGCCTGGGGCGAGGACACGCAGGCTGCCGCCGAGACCCTGGAGCAGCTGCTGTGCGCGGCGCGGCTCCCTGGTGCGCCGCGCTGTCCAGGAGGGTTGCCATTACAGGCACGTGAATGACGGACGAGGACAGGTTTGGCGTGTGAATTTGCATATGCTTTGGTGCCCGCTTGCTTGTTGAGCCTCTACCTGGGTCAGACGCCGCGTGCCACGCAGAGGACGGCTGCGCGGCGCAGGCGCGGGGCGCGCTGCTGCCGCGCGCCCCGACTGCAGCCACGCCGCGACGGGCGGCGCCGGCGCAGCCGCGGCGCAGCCCGGCGCCGCTGCCGCGGCGCCCGCCGGCGTGCGCTCCAGCGCGCGCGTGCGCGCGCGGCGCGGCGGGCGGTCGCCGGTGGTGGCTGCGCCGCGCTCGGCTCCGCGTGGGGTGCTGCAGGGCACAGCGCGGCCGGCAGTGGCAGAGGGGGCTGAACTCGCGCGCGTCACCACGCCAGGCGGCGCGGCACAGCCCGCGGCCGGTGCACCGACCGAGGGGCGGGCGCGCCGTGCGTCCGGCTTCAGCCGGGCGCCACCCGGCAGCGCCGGGGCCGCCGCGTCGCACTCGCCCTCGAGAAGGAGGCGCGCTGCGAGCGCGCGCGCCGCCGGCGAGTGCGTCTCCACGCCTCCCACAGGTGCGTCTTTCACAACTTTGTGTTGACCCGCTTCCCCAGCCCTGGCCAACCAGGCCATGACACAGCGAGAACAGCGGCCTGCGGGACTGTATATTTGGGACTGTACGTACATCTCGTGCGGCCCCTTGCGCGAGCAAGCATTGATGTCTGCCCCCACCTCTCAGTCACCGCCTGTGCGCTGTGAGATAATGCTCAATTATTTTATACGCTGCAAGGGACCTGCGAGGCTCCCATATTCGCGTCCCTGCTCGAGTGCTGCCCCAAGCCGCGGCGGGGTGCCTGGCAGGTGCAGCGGTGCCGCGGCGGCTGCGTTCGCGTGCAGGGCGCCTGTCCGCGCCCGCGTGCAGCGCCGCCGCGGACGCGCGCGCGCAGCCGCGCGCACGCCCCGCCATGGCGCCGGCATCAAAACAGTCTTGTGCAGGAGAGAATGCAGCGCATGCCGAGAGCGGCGCGGCGCATGCACGGCCGCGCCCAGCGCTGCCGCGCCCGGACGGGGCGGCGCCGCGGCGCGCAGCCGAGCGGACCAGCACAAGCGCTGCGCACAGCGCCGGCCCCGAAGGCGGCGTACGGGGGCCGTCCGGCATGGCCGTCGGGCAGGCCCTACCAGGCTTGCACGCAGACCCCGCACGGATCGCAGCGGTGACAGGCGTGCAAGGGGCGGCCGGGCCCGCCCCGCCGCCCGCCACGGCGGCCGGGCGCGCGACGCCGGCGGGCGCCGAGCGGGCGCCTGCTGTGTCAATCGGGGGCGCGTCGCGCCCAAAGGCGGCCCCAGCCGGTGCAGTGGGCTGGGCCAGGAAGCGCGCCGCCAGCGCTATGGGCTTCCAGGGGCTCCCGGTGACGCCCGGCCGCGCGGGGCCGCGCGCTCGCAGCCCGGACGAGAACGACGCCGGCGCGTGCAACGCGCCGCGCTCGCGCGGCCCGGAGCGCGGTCCCGCCTCGGGCGCGCCGCCGGGCGCCGCGCGCGCAGCCGCGCCGCAGCGCGCGCCCTTTGGCGTGCTGGCGGCGGGCGGCGCGGCGGGGCTCGGCGCGGGGCCAGGCACGGAGGGCGCGCCTGCGGGCCCCGCGCCGGCAGTGCTGCTCGCCCGCGCGCAGGGCGGCGGCGAGGGGCCGCGCCACGGCATCCTCGGCGTCTCCTCAGGCGCGCACGCGGGAGCTTGCCGCGCCCCTGCCGCCTGTCTGTGGGACGGCATGAGCACTGACAACTGAACCGTCCCTCAGGCGCCTGGACGGCGAGCCTTTGCTACTGCAGTGCTGTGCCATGCCATCGTGCCGCATGCACCGCGAACCATACTGCCGTGTGGCACGCTGCGGTCCAGGGTGCGGTCTGGGGTGGCCGCACGCACCAGCTGCAGCGGCCCGGCTCGGCGCGTCACACTCACCGTGCATCCTGTGCAAGCCAGAGCCCTCGCCCTGAGCTCGCTGCCTGCTGTGGCCCCGCGCAGTGGCGCCCGGGCAGGCGGACGTCCCTGCGGCGGCCCGGCGGCTGCGCGGCCTCCGGCTCTGCACGGCCGGGCGGGAGGAGACCATCACGCACCTGGTCATCGGCGCGCCGCGGCGCACGCTCAAGGCGTGCCCGCCTCCGCCCTCTTTGCATAGAGCTGCCACCGCTGTGCTTTGCATGAAGGTTCCGCTGCGCGCTGGGCCCCAGCGCCTTGCCAGGCCTCTGTCCCCAGGCGCCAGGCGTTTGACAATGAATTGGGAGTGAAGCCGCGTGCACGTTTGCGCCACTGCATGTCTCGCGTGTCACGAAGACGGGAGGAGCAGAGGCCCTGCACCATGTATACAGGTGTATACACATCGAAACCCTCTCCACACAAGCGTCTCAGCACAGGCTGCGTGTCGCCACGGGCACTCCGCGGCTGCGCAAGAGCCCTGACCCTCGGCGCGCCCGGGGCCGCCCGCGCAGGTGCTGCTGGCCGTCGCGGCCGGCGCCTGGCTGCTGGCGCCGGAGTGGGTGTCCGCGTCGCTGGAGGCGGGCCACTGGCTGCCCGAGGCGCCGTTCGTGGCGCAGGCGCGCTCACCAGCCGCCGTGCCTGCATCGGCGTGTGTCGGAGAGAGCAGGGCCGTGCTGGGCCCGCAGCAGGTGGCCTCTGCTGGCGCCCGTTCATGCGCGGTCGCCGCTGCTTGTGGCGATGCAGTTCAGTCTCGTCCCTGGTGGCCTCTTAGCACCAGATGCGTCCATGTACCTCGAGCCTGTGCACACTGCCTAGCAACGGCAGTGCAGTCGCAGACCTGGCAGCACAGGCGATTCCATCATGGTACCTGGAGGGCAGACACATGCGTGACACAGCGGCTGACAGCCGACCATGCGCAAGGGCCGAGATAGAGGCCTGCTGCCACTGTATTAAAGCAACATGAACCCATGCAGGTCACTTTCGCCGATGCGGCCATCCGCGCGCGCGCCGCACGCGCTGCCGGCTGTGCCCCGCTGCTGGCCGGCGAGCGCGTGCACGTGTGCGGGGACGCCGGCGGCGGCGCCGGCAGCGGCGCCGTGCTGCGGCGCCTGGCGGCCGCCCTGGGCGCCAAGGTAGGTTCGCATGGCTCTGGCGGAAGCCTGTGGGCTGCAGCAGGGGCCTGCATGCAGTGCAGCGTGGCTGCGGCTGTGTCTCTGCCGCTGGCTCATGACACAGGGTCCTGTGAGCGCCTCTGCACATCTCCTGTGCTGCGTCCTGCCTGAGGCTCCTTGCCAAGTGCTCAGGAGCAACAGCCCGCGCTTGCAGGTAGTGGGCGCGCGCGGCTGCACGCTGGCAGTGGTGGTGGGCGGCGAGGTGGCGCCGGCCGGCGTGCCCGCCGCTGCGCGCTGCGTGCGCGAGGAGTGGCTCCTCACGGCCGCCGCGCAGCACCGCCGCCCGCCGGAGGGCTTTGCCGCACTCAAGACGCCTCGCAACGAGCCTGGCGACCGGTTCGCGTGCGACCAGAGCGCCGAAGTTGCCTGCTGACCTCGGACGGCCGGAGAGCGCCAGTGCCCTGGCATCAGCCCGCAGCCAGCCTGCCCGGCCGAGCGCGAGCGCACGTGGTAGAGGGTCAAACTTTCAGGTTGCTAGTGCTTTGGGGGCCTCACGTCTGCAGACAGCTTTGCTATGCCTGCAGACAGCTTTCCTATGCCTGCGCTTGACGCAGCGAGCCACAAGTGGTTGTGCGCGCTGCACACCTGTGACAGCAGTGCGCGTCAGTGCGGCCGCTATGGCAAAATATGCCCCGCTGGCACAGGCTTTCAGCACTAGCTACCCATTACTCTGTGAGCAACCTAGCACGATACGTCCTATACAGCACAAGGGCAGCATGCACTGTGGAGCGCTGGGCAACAGCCGTGGCAATACACAGCACAACCGCCCTAAGCAAGAGCGGCGAGAGTGGCAGGTACTGCGTTATTGCTCCCGGGCGATCTGCTTTGCTCCACTTCTAGTGCCACCTAGCTGCAGTGATCAGTCTGGTGCGAGCCTCGGCCACCTTGTACAACACACACAGTAGGGATTACGGCTAGGGTAGCAGGCACCGTTTGACGAGTTCCCCGGCTCTCGCTCGGAATCGACCAAGTGCGCGTGCTGTACACGCTGTGATTAGCTATAGCTTGGCCTGTATTGCACTGAGGCTGGGCTGGCGGGCTCTCTGCAAGTTGCGGAATAGCGTGCCGCCTGGCTACCTGTGCGACCGGTCGTTGCTGAGCCGCTCGGAGGGCGGAGGTCTTAAATAAAGATGGCACCTCTGCTGCTGAGATCGCCGGTGGCGCCGGCGCTGGGACGCCCGGCAGCATGCAGGCCACCTCGCCGCTGCCGCCTGCCGCCGGCTGCTCAGGCCGCGCCGTCGCCTGACATGGACAGGTGAGCGACCCCGAGGGCCTGCAGCGCTGGCGCTGAGAAGCCGTTGACATCACAGCGAGATGTGCACAAGCTGGCTCCAAGGTTCCGTGACTGCCTGCCAGTCTGTACGCCTGTGGCCGAACGGTCGGGACGAGCAGTACGCTAGGCCGACTGTTGGTGGGGGTGATTCTGGCTCAGGATCAGATGCGGGCAGTGCCAGGTTGACAGCCGGCATGCCCTGATTGTACTCCGCCTCGGCTAGCAATGTGGGACGCCAAGCGGTGCAACGCCTGCAGCGCGCCTCCAATGACACCTGATGGTTGCTGTCGCGTGGTGGCAGGCAGCTGCCGAGCCGCCAGGGCGAGCGCACGCGCAAGGCGCCCGCGGCACCGGCAGCCGTGGCAACCCAGGCGCCGCCAGCGCCGCCGCAGCAGCTGCAGGCTCGCACGGCGACTGCGCCACTGACGACGGCGATGGCGTGCGAGCTGGCCAATGCGCACGCGCCCTACATGCAGCTGGGCTCTGTCACCGTGGGCACGGGCGCCGCGGCCGGAGTCTTCGAGCGCGAGTCGCTGCTGCTGTCCGAGAACCGCAGCCCGATGAGCACGCAGGTGCGCGACCTCTCCCGGTCGCCTCGCCGCGGGGAGCTCCGCAGCGCCCGTCTGCCCATCGAGCCTGGCGTGGCCGTTGCTGGACCTGTTGCCGGCGATACGCGCTGCTGCGAAACACCGCGTATGCACGACGGTTGCCAGGGCCCCTGGCAGGCAGTCACCGCGCCTCTCCCTGGCGTCGCGCAGGAGCTCACGCGGCACGCGGCCAACCTGGGCATGCTGGCCGTGACCACGGTCAACCCTGCGCGCAGCAAGCACTTTTACCTGGGCTTCCAGGCGGAGCACAAGCTGGGCGCTGGTGCGCCCCTTGCCCCGCGGGCCCGCCCGCCTGCCGCGCCTCTCTGCTGCCTGCATGTGGCCGGCAGCGTGCGCCCCCTTGCGACCTGAATGGAACACCTCTCAGATTGGCTGCTACTTCAAGGATGGCAGGCTGCATGCGCCATCAGCATGCAGTGCTTCCCTTCTTCCCTGCCGCCATCGATCGGAGACCAGCCTCGCAGTGCTGGGCGCTGGCAGCCGCGTGCAGCCGCGGTCAGCCCTGTTTGGGTCCTCTCCGGCACTGGCCCTGCTTTGCAGCCGTCTGTCCGTCAGACTCTGTCCCGCACGCCACAGTGCACGCGTGCGCAGAGCGGTGCGAGCTTTCCTGGACGCCCCGCGCAGGCGCCGAGGCCGCGCAGGACCTGAGCGCGCACAAGGAGGTGCGCATGGAGGCCAAGGTGGGCGTGTTTGGGCGCGGCATGGCATCGGTCAAGATCCAGTACTTTGTCGAGGGGCAGGCGTACGGCCTGTTCAAGGCGCGCCCACGCCGCCGCTCCCTTGCCTGCGCGGTCGGCGCTGCTCCGCGCCCGGCGCGGGCGCAGCTCCACGTCCGGCGCGGCCGCCGCAACCCTGGCGCTCACGCCCGCCTGCCGGCCGCGGCCGGCCCGCCCCAGCACCGCCGGCCGCAGCAGGGCGGCCTGCCGCATGTGCCGCTCCCGTACTGCTGTGCGCAGCAGGGCGGCCTGTCGCGTGCTGACAGGCGGGCAGCTGGCGGCGCAGGTGCGCTACCTGGTGGTGCCGGAGGAGGACTACCGGCAGAAGTGCGCGCGCGCGCTGCTGTCGCCCGCGGAGGCCGCCGCGTACCAGGAGGTCTGCGCGGGCCTGGTGGAGCCGTACAAGAACGTCGTGCGCTTTGACGGCGCGCGCGCCCAACCCCTTTGCGGCCGGCGTGGCTGGTCCAGAATGTTGTGCCTGGCCCGGCTGCTGCTAGGGCTGCGTTGCTGTGACAGCAACGCCATGAGACCGACACACACGTCATGACCAGGACATGTGAGGATCTCATGGGTGCAGCTGCACTTCATGATCATGCCGCTCGGTGGACCACAGGCCCTCAGAGACCCAGCATGCGTCGCACCAACATGCGGGGCACCCGCTGCGCAGAGACGGCCGCGGCGGCGCCCGACGTGCGCGTGGCCAAGTTCACGATCGGCGACCCGGCGCGCGTGGCGGGGCACTTCCCGGACGCGCCCATGGCGCCCGCGTCGCTGCTGGTCGGGCACGGGTTCGAGACGATCGGCCTGTTTGCGGACGCGGACGCGCGCCTCGCAGCCGGCTACACCGTGCTGTCCTACAAGGGCGGCTGCGAGCGCACGCCCTGGCTCAACGAGCAGGCGATCATCACAACCACGCGCACCGGCGACACGAGCTTCCACGTGGCCATGACCGGCGCGGTCGGCGGCAACGTGCTCGCCTTTGACGTGGCCGTCGCGCTGCATGCGTGAGCGCTCAAAGGGCCGGGGCTAGGAAAGCACGGGCGCATGAAACAGGTAACAATTTTGATAGGTTCAGATGGGACCTGGGACGCTGGCCAGGCATGGCTGTGGTGCGCAAGCGGCGGACCTGCGGGTCTGGGCCGCGACAGCACTCGCGACGCAATTTTGACAGAGGCAGGCCCGACATTTCATCGGCGGTGTGGCAGCGACGTGCCGTAACTTGTACAACCTGCACGATAGCACCAGCCCGCCGCTTTCATAGCACAACTCAGTGTGCGCCTCCGGGTGTGCGTAGTGGTGTTACTGTTGGGCAGCGCGAGCGCCAGCCAGTCGCGCTTGCCTGTCAGCACTGAAGTATATAACAACGGGCGGGTGCGAGTGTCGTACCTAGAAACCCACTTTGTCGCGCTCTGGCAGCTGTGGAGTACATAGCAGTACGAAGCTGGGGTCTGCACATGCGCCCAGGTTAGGACTTGAGCTGTGCAGATTAGGTCGCATGGGCTGTCTTCCTTTGGGGCCTGCATTGTTGCGGGATCTGTCTAAATACATCTCTTCCGAAGCCCTTTTAAACACTGAAGGGTGCCTGCGCACCGGCAGCCAGGCAGCGCGTTGTGCGGCATGCTGCCCCTTCTGCCCCCTTTGCTCGCACCAAGTGGCCTTGGTGCTCAGAACAGACGCTGGGCGGCGTTACTCGCTGTGGACCTGCATGTGCCGCCCCTTGTGAGACTGCAGGCCTGCGAGGCATCAATGTGCGTGTGCTTAGGCAGCCATGCCACACTTGCCTGGCTCGATGCCCTCCTATGCGAGGCGCACCGGCACCTAGTCGGGCTGGGGCATTTCATGGGTGCTTTTGCAGCTGCCGCGCCTGGGTGTATGACCCTGTTGGGCGTGATGAGGGCGCGCTCGGCCCGAGATAGGATGGTCAGGGTGCAACTGTGTAACGTGTGGCTGCATGCAGCCACCGCCGTGAAGCGGCCCACATCCTGTGCATCCCTCCTCTGTCAGGCAACCTGCCCCCACTCATTTCACACTCTTGACAGGCAGATCTGCGCAAGCCTCTGCGCACATGCATTCTGTGCCATGCACATGCGCATTCGCACTGTCCCTGGCTGCGGCAAAGTGTTCAACTCTCATCTATCATCTACTCCCACAACCAGGCAGCCTCTCAGCGTCATGCATGCTCACCCAGCGACCGCACATCCAGCCAGACTTGCACCTCAGCCTCACACGCTGCACACAGGCGCAGTGTCAGCACAGCCGCCGCTGTCTGCCCTCCGGCACGCAGGTCGCCCGGCCGAAATAACATCTATGCGCGCTCAGCTGGCCATGGCATCCAGCTCAGCCAGGAACTCAGCCTCGGGGCGCACGTGCCCGCACAGGCTGCACTCGAGCGGGTCGCCGCCGGGCCGCGGCGCGACCGTGCCGAAGCACTCGGGCTGCAGGCACGTGTACCTGCGAGCGCGTGCGGGCGCGACATTTTCCGGGGAGCGCTCTCTCTCAGGGTGCTGACGGCCATTTGTCGGCCGCCCGGCATCATGGCAAGGTCGCAAGGTGCGCCTGCGAGCCATGCCCCAAGAAGCCTGCCAGAGACCAGCTGAACCAAGGGGCACCCTGGGGAGCTGAGGCAAGCTTGCGAGCCCCCCGCCCCAGCGGCTGATGGCGCCAGCGCATGGGCCGGCAGCACGCAGTGGCAGGACTGCCTGCGCGTAGGGTTTAAGCAGGGCCGCGCACTTGAGCAGGAAGACCTGGACGTACGCGCCGTCCACGGCGGGGCCGCCCGGCGCGGCGCCCGCGCCGCCGGGCGGGCCGGCCGCGTCCATGCCCTCGGCAGAGCCCTCATCGTCCTCCTCCTCCTCTGCGTCGGCGCCCTCGAGGTCCTCGTCCTCGTCGCTGCCCGCCGCGCCCTGCCAGGCCGCCTCCTCCTGTGCATCGGGCGCAGCAGGGGTCGCGGCCGCAGCTGGGTTACGGCAATAGCTGTCCTATATGGCTGGGGCGTAGAGCCTGCCCTGAGCCGCCTGTGCTGTAGCACACCGGCGCCTGGGTGGCGCGGAGCGGTGAGAAGGTAGAAGCGGCTGTGAGGCAGATGCAGGCGCGGGGTCTCAAAAAGGCAGGCGCCTGAGCCTGTCATGACATGCCGGGCGTGATTACATGAGCGCGAGGCCTTGCATGCGTCTGCCTGCTTGGCTGCTGACAGCAGAGCAGGGCGCCGTCCGAGAGGCAGCGCAGGGCGGGGCCTTTGTACACCCGATACAACGTTGCGTGCATGCAGTGCAATGGTGCGGGGGACATGTGGGCCAGCGCGCGCGCCACGCCTGGCAGCGCGGGCACGCGCAGTCGAAGCCGTACTGCTCGCGGCAGCGCGCCTGGCGCTCGGCCAGGTCCAGGTGCAGCGGGAAGTACGCCGTCGTCAGCTCCTCGCCCGCCGGCAGCGCGTGCAGCGCGCGGAAGGCGATGCGCGCGTTGCCGCCCGGGTACGGCGCCGCGCCCGGCGCCGCCGCGCCGCTCGGCCCAGCGGCGCCCGGCGGCGCGTCAAAGTCGTCGAAGCGCGCCAGGTTGGGCATGCACTCGTGGTTGAGGAGGGCCGCGGTGGGGTAGAGGCCGGCGCCGCGCACGCGCCGCTCGCCGGCCGGCCCGCCGGGCGCCATGACGCCGAAGCCGCAGCGCTCGTCGGCCGCCAGCGCCGCGCGCGCCTCCGCCGCGCTCAGGCCTGCCCCGGGCGCGCCCGCGTGGGCGGGGCGTGCGGAGCGGCCGCGCCGGGTGACGCAGGCGGGCAGGGGGGTCACACGCTCGCAGACGGCGGGGAGCTGGTGCATGATGGCCGGGGCAGTGTGGCTGATGCTGCAGAGCATGGCGGGCACCGGCAGCGGGCCGGGCAGGTTTGCGCGTCTGCATGTGGCCAGACCCCTTCCCGAGCAGCGGGGACCGGAGGCTTTGACAGCTGCGGTGGCTGCGCCGCACCGTGCAAGTGGTGCGGTGTAACAACAACCACGTCGTCCAAAAGCTCAGCAAGGCCAGTCTGTTACTCGGCTCCGCTGCCGGCAGCTCGCTGGGCGCGGGGGCCCGCACTGGGCCCCCCGAGCGGCGCCAGCGCCCTGGTCAGCCGCCCGTACAGGTCCGAGGCGTCAGCCGCGGCAGGCAGGCCGCCTGCCAGGCCCATCAGCGCCCGCCAGCGCGCCGCCGCCTCAGCGTCGCCGGCCGCCGCCCCGGCGCGCAGCGCGTTGGCCTGCGCCAGGTAGCGCAGCGCGTTGCGCTCGTCGCCGCCCAGGCCGGCAAAGTCCAGGCGCGCCAGGGCGCTGCGTGTCGCAGAGCACCACGCTGAGAGGAGCGGTGCGTCGGTGCGAAACAGCAGAGCGAGACTTGGAGATGGACTGCTTGCGCAGCAGCACGCGAGGGCTTGCCTGCAGGCGGCAGGCGAGTGGCCCGCGGCGTTGCCCAGCGCGGCCCGCGCACACGCTTCAGAACAGAAGCGTGCATTCCCACACTGCGGGCACGGGCCGGTCCCTGGTGGCCCGCACAACCTCGTGAGAGGTATGGCAGCATCGGTTGGGCAAGAGCACTTGACGCAGCTCGCTCACCTGGCCCCTGCAACAGGCGCAAGCAGCAGGAGCACACGCTGTCGACCGCATCCTGGCTGCAGGTCAGCAGAATTGGCCAGTCCGTGAGGACCACCTCGCCAGCTGCTATGTCCCGCGCCGCCCTGAGCGCCCGGCCCCTGCCTGGCACCTCGCCGAGGCAGAACGCTGCCGCCATTGCGCGGGCTTGGCTTGGCCTGAGCACGTATGTGCCACACGTCCTCTATCGACACTAACAGGCAGAGTGAAACAGGACCAGTGACACAAGACCAAGGAGGAGTGTGTGCGCAGCACTGTTCTCTGGGAATTCCTTGAAAGCATATGTTTTTTCTCCTGCAAGAAACGGAGAGCAGAAGGGAGAGCATGCAAACATGCAAGGCATGCATGCAATGGCTTGCCTTGTCCAAGTGTTTTTTTTAACAAGCATCGTCCAAGTGTTTTTTTTAAACAACGATTGCAACCTGTAGTTCTTGATCACTGCCAGTCTGGGCACATGCATTCAACGCCTGCTTTCTACCGAATTTGTCAAGATCTTGGTAAGAGTCGCAGCACTGCTCTGCATACATACCGTTACAACGCCCGGGCAAGCGCCCACTCTGGCCAGCGGAACATGAACACGAAGCCTGCCAAGGCGCCTGCCAAGGCCCCCACACACGCGGGCACACGCGCACCCAGCCCCTCAAGCCAAGCACACTGCTCCGCTTACGATGCGCTGCCCTCGCCGCCGCCGCCCGCCTGGGTCCCGCCCTCGGCGCCTGCAGAGCAGAGCAACCGCTCAAGAGCTGTGGCGTAGGCGCCACTGTCAGCGCACGGGCGCCGCAAGCCACTCGCGGGCAAAGCTGAGCGCCCTGCCTCAATCGCTACCACACTATAACTGGGTGTATCTGACGTGCGTGTAAAACCCTGAGGCGCCATGGTTTCTGCCCAAAATTGCACTGCAGGTTGCTGCAGGCGTATGGGGGCGCACGGTCGGGGTTGCTGAATGCCGAATTCTTGGCCTGCTCGGAGCGCCGGGCCTGGACGTCGCTGTCGGACGGGCCCTTCACGCGCTCCTCGCCGTCGAAGTTGAGCGGGTCGTCCTCCGGCTTGGGCTCGCCTGCGCGGGCGGCACATGGTTGGCACACACGCGCCAGGCTCCTCTGGCCGCACTCCGCTGCAGACCGCAGCTGTCCCCAGTGCTACACCTGCCCTGTGAGTGCAGCAACAAGCGAGCACCACGCCATAGCACGGTCTTGGGCGGCCAGGCGGCCCGGCCAGAGGTGGCAAGTACAACCACCCCGCTTGGCGTGCCAAAACCGCTGGCCGCTGCCACGGCGGCGTGCGCGCCGTGGGAGGTGAAGGGCTTGGGCGGCCAGTTGGCCAGGCCGGGCAGCACGCCGGTGCGCTTGCTCTCCGTGTCGCGCGGCGTCTCGCCCGAGCCGCTGGCGGCGCGCACCGCGAGCGCGGCGCGCTGCGGGCGTGCACCTGCTCGCCGCACGGCTGCGCTGCTTGAGCACCCGCGTGTGCTGCACGCAACACTGGACCGCCAGTCAGCAGCAGCAGGCCAACAGGGGACGCTCGCGCAGGCGGATGCAAGCAGGCACCTCCGCGCCGCTGACCAAGGCTACTACTGTGCTTTAGAGGCGTCCAGCCGTGCGCAGACAGCAGGCATGCCTCACAGAGTCTCCTCCTGGTTCACTGACCCTCCCGATCAGCTTCACAGAGGAGATAAGAACCGCCCAAAAGCAGAGCCGGAGTGCAGGCCCTGCTCGCTGCCGGGCTGTCCTGAGCGCTCTCCTCTCGCCAGGGCCGCAGGGGCAGCTAATCAGGCATCCTCGACCCCCCATATCCAGGCATCCCACGGACCACGACCCGGTTATGCACCCGGCACCCAGTGCAACCAGGCATTAAAGCACCCACCACCCCAGTCATTTCCACAAAGGCAATATCAGGAAAAGGCGACGCACGGACGGCAGGTGTGGGGCCCAACCACTTAGAAAAGGCCCACCTGCCGCCCGAGTCTGGAACGGCTTGGCCAGGACCGGAGTCGTGATCATTGCGACAACGGGCGCCATGGTTGCTGTTTTAGTGCTGGTGCAGGGGGCCATGCTGGGCAATCGAAAGCGCGAGGGCTTTGCAGGGATAGGGCGAGACCTCGGGTGCGTAGTGAGCACATGCTGGGCGCTAGTCACTCGGCCCCGGCTGATGAGCAGCCGGTGCAGGCCGCGCAATGGCTGACTGGAGCCTGCAGACGCTGGCCGGCTCGCTGCAGGGCGTGCGCGCCAGCCTCGCGGCGGGCCTGGCCGGGCTGGCGCCGGAGGGCGACCGGGAGCGCGTGGAGGCCGTGCAGTTTGGCACGCTCGAGTACCAGGCCTGCGTGCAGTGCGCGCAGAGCGCCCGGCTCTCCCGCCGCGTGCTCCTGCTCGCGTACAACACAGGCTTCCAGGCGCGCGCCCGCGCCCGCCTGCCGGCCGGCAGGCCCGCGGCGAACAGCTCTGTGTGCAGCGCGCCCCGGTGCGCTGACGTGCGCGCTGACGCGCCCGCCGCGGCGCAGGTATGGGACCTGGAGGGCAGCCGCAGCATGACAGAGCTCGTGTCGCGCCGCGACGGCCCTGTCAGGCGCGGCCCCGGGCGCCCCGCCCGCCGGGCGCCCGCCGCGCGGCGGCGGGAAGCCCGCTGCGCGGCTGTCCCGGGGCGCTGCGCTGCCCGCGGCGTGCCCGGCCGAGCCGCATGGGCAGAAGTATAGCCCTAGGCTCTGGGCCTGCAGCTCCGGGCCTGCAGCACAGCCAGGCCCTTGCCTCCAGGTGCCCAGGTGCCTGGCATTGGCGGGCGCTCCGGGAGTGTGACATTTGCACAGCGCGCTGCGCTCCTGAGGAGCCCAGTGTGGAGTGAAGGCGGCGCACCTCTGCCCCTGCAAGCCACAAGCGCAAAGTCGCACCGTTGCTGCTGGCGTTGCCGGGCCCGGACCCCGCGCTAATCCCGCTCGCTGCGTGCGGCCCCCAGGTTTTTGGAGGCGCTGCCGGAGCCGGATGCGCCAGACGCGCCTGGCGCGCCGCTGCACGGCGCGCGCCCGCTGCTCGCGGTGGTGCCCGGGGACGCGGCCGTGGCCGCGCCCGCGCCACCGCCCGCGGCCACCATGGCGCAGCGCCCGCGCGGCGTGCTCGCCGTCGGAGCGGACTGCGGCGCTGAGACGCCGGCGCCATGGGGGGACCCCGGCTGTGACGGCGGTCACCTGCAGGCCGACGGAGCGCCCGGCAGCCCGGGCCCGAGCGCTCCGGGGCCAGGCGCGGGCGCCGCGGCCGGCGCCGGCGGCGACGCGGCGGCCGGGCGTGTGGCGCTCTACTCGTTGCGCCGGCACTGCTACGCGCGCGAGCTGACGTTCGGCGGGCGGGTGCGCCCCGGTGCGTGCGTGCGTGGGGGCGGGCGCGTGCGCACGCCCAGACCCCCCGAACGCGCGCCTGGGCGGGAGCCGCCCAGTGGGGTCCGCAGCGCGCGCGCCGAGCTCCGCGGCTGCACGCTCGGCGCCTGTCCAGCAGGCGACAGCGCGGTGCCCAACCCTTAACTAACCCTAACCCTGCACCTGTGAGCACGGCCGGCCGCGCGGCCGCGCGCAGGTGCTAGCGGTGCGCGCGTCGCGCGCGCTGCTGCTGGTCGCGCTGGACGCGCAGCTGATGGCGGTCGACCTGGGCAGCCTGGCGTGCGCATGGAGCGTGGTCACGCTGCCGCGCCCAGCCGGCGCGCCAGAGCCAAGCGTGCCGGCGCCGCTCGCGCTCGGCGCACGCTGGCTCGCCTACGAAGCCAACCAGGTGCGTGCCCTCCCTTGCCTTCCCGTCTGCCAGCGGCCGCGGCGAGCCCGGCGCCGGCGCGGGGCACAAAGGCCACGGGCGCGGCGCTGTCTCGGGCGCCTTTCTCTGTTATGCAGCAGGGTGGCGCGAGGGGAGAGGGCTCTGTGCCGCGTGTGCACCCAAAGCAGGATCCACAGATCAAGCAGGAGTGGCCGGTCAGTGGCTGTCAGCATAGCTGAGAGCGGCTGCGCTACTGGATCAGCTCCAGCGCCAGGCAGGGCGTCCCTGACAGGATGGGGGCAGGGTAGGTTCTCTGACGCGTCGGCCTGGTCGTGGCCGCGCAGGCCGTGCAGGGCGTGGCGGGCTGCGTGCTGCCGCAGGCGCTGGCAGCGGCGGGCGGCCGCGGGCGCGGCGGCGGCGCCGGCGGCGCCGGCGGCGCGGCCCTGGCGCCCTACATTGGCGCCTACGCGCCTGCGGCCGAGGCCGTGGGCGCGGCCGCGGCGGCCGCCGCGCGCAGCGGCGGCCGCCAGCTGCGCGTGCTGGGCGAGGCGGGCTACAAGGCGGTGTCTGCGCGCGTCGGTGCCTGGCGCGGGGCTGCCGCCGGCGGCCTGGCGCGGTGCGCGCCCGGGGCGCGGCGGGGTGCCCTGGCGCATGTCGAGCGGCGACCTGCGCGGTCCCCGCCCTGTGAGGACGCAATTTGCAGGCTTGCCGCTGGGTGTCAAGGAAGTCCATGCGCTCCTCCAGGGGCCGCTGCAAGCGGATCGCGCTGGGCGGGGTACGGCACGTGGCTGCGCCGGGCGAGCGCGGCCCTGCCGCGCGGGCAGCGCGTTATTAGTAACGCGTCGCCGCGCGCAGGGACTCGCCGCGCGAGGAGGGCGAGGCCGCGGACGGCGCGGCGGGCACGGTGATGGTGCGCGACGTGGCCAGCCGCGCCGTGGTGGCGCACTTCCGCGCGCATGCAGCGCCGTTGGCGCTGCTGGCCTGGGACGGCTCCGGGTCGCTGCTCATCACCGCGTCAGTGCACGGGCACAGCATCAACGTGTTCCAGGTGCGCGGCCCCGCCTGCACTAACCCTATCCCTACTTAACCCCTATATGTTAGGTGCCACGCTGACAGGCGCCGGGGCCTGACGGCAAGCAGGGGCTGCCGAGCGCACAGTGGGGCTGACTGTCAAAGGGCGCGGTTGGAGCAATTCGATCCCGCGTTGTTTCTGCTGGCGCGTCACGCCGTGCGGCGCGCGCGCCACAGGTGTGCCCGGCAGCGGCGGGCGGCGGCGGCGGCGGCGGCGGCGGGCGGCCGGGCGGCGCAGTGCACCTGTACCGGCTGGCGCGCGGCCTGACGCCGGCCAGCATCCGCAGCGTGGCGCTGTCGCCGTGCGGCGGCCTGCTGGCGGCCACGTCCGGCCGCGGCACCACCCACCTCTTCCGCATCGCGCTCCCGGGTGTGCGGCGCGCGGGCTGCCTGTGACAGTTTAGGGTATAGGCTAACCCTACCCTGTGGCGCGCGGGCTGTCTGTGACAGGCCGGCGGCTCGGCGCTGGTGACGCGCCGGCCTGCTCGGGCCTGGAGAGGCCGCGGGTGGGCCCGCCAGGCACGCAGGCAGCATCCGCTGCGGGTCTCGGCTGACGCGCACTGGCGCCCGCCTCCCTGCGCTTTGGCTCTGGATGCATGTGCGCGCATGCGATGCCCCTGCAACACTGCCTGAGCAAGCACGTAGGTCAGTGCTAGCGAGGCTGAACCTCCCAGGCTGCCGCTGTCTGCTGCAACGCCGTTCCCCAGCTGCAGGTTTGATTTCTGATTAAGGATGTCAGACTTTTAATTGCAGTCTCCTGTCTGCAGGCGCCGCGGCGGGCAGCGCGGGCGCGCCGCACCTGATGGCGCCGTTGCCGCCGGGGGCGCCAGCCGGCGGCGGCGGCAGCAGCTCGCCAGCACACGTTGGCCCCGACGGCCTCTACGACGGCGGCGGCTGCCGGCCGGTGCGGCAGGGCGCGGCCGGGCGCGCGCGCCACGGCGGCCTGCTTGCGGCCGGCCTGCACGGCGCGGCGGCCGCGTCGGCGGCCGTTGGCCTGAGCGGCGGCGGCGGCGGCGGCCCAGTCGCGGCGGCCTTCCTGCCCGCGGGCGACGGGGTAGGGTCTGGGCGGGGCACGGCAGGGTTTTCGGAGGACCTGTTCACCATGCACGCAGACGGCCTGCTCACGCGGCACCGGTTGGCCTCGCCGGCGGCCGGCGGCGGTGCCGGCGGCGACGGCGGCGCCTCCGGCGGCTCCTCGTACGGCTCGACGCCCGACTCGGTGCTCGCGGCGCACGAGGCCGACGCCGCGGCCGAGCTCGCGCTGGAGCCCGTGGAGCAGTGGGCGCTGCTGCGGCGGCGCTCGTGGCCGGAGCGCGAGGCGGAGCTGCCGGGCGTCGTGCGCGCCGTGCCCTACCCCGACGGCGCGGATGCCGAGGTGCGGCCACGCATGGCGCCGGGGCGTAGGATGAGGGTTATGTTGCCTCCGCCTGGCAGCCTTTCTGCGTTGATGAGAGATTGCATGAGACCTGGGAGCCAGAGTGCCACAGGGTCGCGCACCAATGCGTTGTCCTGTGCAGCGAGGCGGCGTGACGCACGTCTGGCACTTCCACGGAGGCCACGGAGGCCAGTACGCCTGCCAGTGCGCCCGGCGCACTCAGCAGCAGTCTATGGCGGCAGGCATAGTGGGACAATGGCTGCGGCCTCAGCTAGGCCCAGCAGTGGCAGCGCGATTATGACAGGGCGCCAGGCGGCAGTCTTCCAGAGCGCCAGACACCACTGGTTCTCATCCCGTCTGACGTCCGGTGGTGAGCGTTGTGAGCGCATCCCGGGCGCCTCTCACCTGACTCTCTTGCTGGCATGCGGCCGCCACTTTGCGAGCGCTCTGTGCAGGAATGTACATTGTTCTCTGTAGCATCAGCCCTGCCTGTGTGTACAAGCATGTATAACATGCATTGCTGGGGGGCAATTCTGTCAGTTATCAGTCAGACTTGATGATGGGAGTCAGACCATACCATGTCCTGGTGCCAGGCGAAGACGGCGTCGTCGCGCTGCGGCCGCTTGGCGAGGATCTGGTCGTAGTCCACCGCCATGTCGCCGCCCTGCAGCTGGTCGGCGATCGCCTGCGCGGCGGCGCGGCCGTGATGTCACCTGCGCCGCTTGCTGCGCCGAACTGCAGTGGGTGTGCGAGGCGTGCTAGGCAGCGCGGGAGCCACGCGCCCTCGCAGAGCGGAAGCGGAAGCGGAAGAGCACTGGGGCACGACCAGGAGAAAGCAAGCACAAAAGGAGCGCTGCGCCGGTCGGGCAGAGCTCAAAGCGTGGAACAGCGGGTGCACCTGGCACCGCTGCTCGAAAATGTTCCCCTGCCAGGCCGGGTAGTAGGTGCGCGGCAGCATGACGTTGTACACGCTGTAGTCGTCGGGCGTGCGGCCCTTGGCGCCGCTCATGTCGCAGAGGTCCTTGCCAGGCACCTCAATCTTTCTGGCGAGGAAGGCGTCATAGACCTGCTCGCGCTGGGACCTTAGCGCGCGCTGCCGCCTCGCCAGTGGCGCGCACGAGGGCGTTGACGGGCGGGCCGGCGGGTGTTGAGCTTGAGCTGGCAGACGCACCGGGTCAATTACGGCACAAAGTTCATCCTCCGTCAGCACAGCAGGCAGGTGTACATACCTGCAATTGAGAAAACACGGGTAAGTCACCAGAGAAGCAGTATAACAAGAACACCACGAAGCATGGCCACTGCAGAGTTGGCATGGTGTAGACGGCAGGACCCCACCCCTGTGAGTGGAACAGCGCACGGTCCTCTGCGCTCACTACGTAGCCGCTGCCCTGGATGCAGCTCGCGGTGGTGCAGGCTGCGTCGGCGCTCGTCGCGCGCGCCGGCGTGCACGCACTGTGTTGACACCTGCCGAGCTGCGCTGGCAGAGCTGCGGCACACCGTGACCGAAGCAGTGGAGGGGCAGGTGTGCTTGGAGGCGCTAACTTCATCATAGCCCCTCTGTTGCAGCGCATGCACCAAGTCAGACGAGCAGGCACAACCTTCATTCACCTTATGTCCCAGCTCCTGGCGTGGCTTCTAGGACTACACTGGCGCAGCTCGGCTGAGCAGTTCAATTCTGAGCTGCTTCATGCAGTGGTAACAATCGAGTTCAAACCCTGAGAGGTGCACTTTTGAAGCAAGCCCCGCTGCTCCGCAAGCGCACTGCAGCTGTGATCATCTGTTGCCCCGCTGCTTCACGCGCTGTGACAGGCTGAGCGCAAAGTCTAGAGCGCATCCACGCGCTTGTGGGGCAGTTTCAGGAGCGCGAGGGGTTGCACAGCTGAGGTGGCGGGCACGGCCATCACAGGAGAGGGTAGGAAGCGGCACCACGTCCTGCGCCTGCGCGGCAGCTTAAACGCGCGCGCTACCAGCCTGTCCCATACACTCTCGCCCAGCATGAGCGCCCCTGGTGCGACGCAGCGCACGCCCGCATGATGTCGGCCATCAACCAGCTGCTGTACAGCTGAGCCAGCCTGCTGCGGAAGCACTGCTTAGCTAGGTTGTCATCTTGCTATATAAACACCCGCTCGCCTGACGTCGCAGGCGCCCAGCGCAACTCATGACGCGGAGGGGAGCGCACGGGCCTGCCTGGGTCCTGACTGTTTGCTGCCTGTGTCTGTGGCGGCTTGGGTACCCTGACGCGGCCACGCTCGCGGCCGCGGCCGCACCGCCTGTCCGCAGCGGCGCGGTTGGCGTGCTTGTGGGCCGCGGGCGGCTGCCTCTGCAGGCTGCACAGGGGGTGCCCGAGCCGGCAATTCTAGCCGGCGCAGCCGCTGCAGAGGCGTGGGGCCCAGCAGCCGCGCCGGCGCCTGCCGTGCAGCCGGCGCCGGCGGGTGCAGCTGGAGCGGATGCCAAGCAGCCAAGTGCGAGCGCGCTGGCAGCGCCCGCCCCCGCCGCGCTGCCGCTGTCCGCCGCGGCACCCGCGGCCGCGCCGGCGCTGCAGCCCGCCCTGCCGCGCCTCGCAGCGCTCGCGCCGGGACCCGCGCCCCTCCTGGTCAGCCTGCTGGCGCACAAGACGCCCGGCCAGCCATATGTCGTACCCGCGGACGACGCCCGCGTCGACTTTGCGGCCGACGCCGCCGCCGCGCAGCCCTGGAATGCAGCCTACCAGGCGGCCGGCGGCGCGGGCCAGGCTGCCGCAGTGGCCTCCGGCAACGGCGGCGGCAGCCTCGGGCAGCCCGCGGC
>JAABUV010001344.1_pt1 | contig 35687 bp, 44 predicted proteins | sample 5559971 | NCBI WGS metagenome assembly JAABUV01 (sample SAMN10711881, study PRJNA513362) | rock metagenome | isolation source: Antarctica rocks | place: Antarctica: Victoria Land, Knobhead nord | collected 2015-12-19
CCGCGCAGGGGCGCGCGGGTGTGCGGGGCCGCGCCCGGATCTGGCGCAGCAGCTGCGACACGAAGACCGAGGACAGCATGGCCACGTTGGTCATCTCGAAGCCGTGCAGGCGCACGGGCACGCCCTCGAATGTGGCCAGGTCCAGGCCCCAGGACAGCGCGCCCATGCGGCTGGCCCAGCGCGGCCGCGACAGCTGGTCGCCGCGGAAGCTGCCGCAGGCCGCAGGCGGTCAGGGGGTCAGGGTAGGTTAAATATAACCCTAACCCTGTTATCGCAGCCCCGCAGGGCGCAGGCGCTGCACAGCTGGAGCAGGTCCAGAGACGGGGTCGGGCGCCGCCTGGGCGATGTCCACGGTCGCTCCACAGAGCATTGCCATAGCCAGAGGCTCCCCATGCAACCCGCATGCGGGGCAGCGAGGTTGCCTGGTAGTAAGGCAGCGAGCGTTGTGCTGACCGCCCTCGCGCAGACGAACCACCGCATCAGGCGCGCGCGCTGGTGCGGGCTGTGAGCCCGGCGACGGCGCTACCCTGCCGATGGGTCCCTTCGCCGCACGATAGCGCGCATCCGTGGCGCGCGCCTGACGTAGGCGGTGAGATCGGCGACGGCCATGAGCGAGATGGCGAGCGGCGTGTCGGTCGCCGCCGCCACGCGCCGGCCGCTGCCGCCGCCGGCTGCCGCGGCCGCGCCGCGCAGGTCGAGGCGCTGCACGCACTCCACCGCGCGCCACACAAGCGGCTCCGCCACGGCCACCTGCGCATTGTCGAAAGCATAAAGGGTCGTGAAGCATCACTGCATGGGCGCTTGAGGCCTTTATAGCCGGTGTGACTGGAGGTCGCAGTTGGCCGGCTGCTCTGCGCCTGCCGCGCCACACGCCCGCTATACAGCCAGTTCGTGCGCAGGCCGCACGACAGTTGCCAGCCCACAGCAAGCATCGGCGTCGCACCCCCAGGTCAACATCACAGCACACCCAGCCGCAACGGGCAAGCAGAGCGGCCCCCAGGGGCGGGCGCGCCTGCAGCGGCCGCGTGACGCGGAAGCCGATGTAGGGCAGGTAGACGCGCCCGCGCGGCCCGCCCGCCTGGCTCGCCAGCGTCAGCTGCACCAGCGCGCCATCGCCCTCGCTGCCCGGCACCGGGCACAGCACGACCGGGAACCTGCGCGGCGGAGGAAACCCTCGGGCACCGGCCCAGTCCCGCAGCCCGCTCGAGCCCGCCTGCGTACCCTACTTCCGCTGCCCACGCAGCCCAGCGGGGCGTGCGCGCACGGCATCGTCCAGAACCGACATGTGCTCTGGTTCTGCGTAGCTCTGCCGTCCGGCCGTGCCGCGGGCGTGCGCGGCAGCCAGGCGCGACGGAGCCCGCGGGCGCCCGGCGCGGCGTCAGGCTCCTGGCAGAGAGGCGCGGGAGGATGCGCACAGGCGCCCCGCGGCCCGGCTGCCCGCGGCCTCGGGCGCTGCCGGCTCCCGACACAGCGCAGGCGGCGCAGCTGTGGGCGCGGAGACCGAGGCACTGGAGCAGGGTCAGGGTCGGGGTCAGGCTGGCACAGGACGCGCGCGGGCGGCGCGCCGTGAGCCGAACATCTGGTCGTCGGCCTGCACGCTGTCGATGGTCAGGCGCAGGCGCGAGAAGTCGCCCGCGGGGCCCAGCCCGGCGCCGTAGCGCACGCCGACGCCCGCCACCGTCAGCGCCAGCAGCTCCTGCGGGCGGTGGTCTACCAGGCTGACCTGCGCCGCGCGGCCCGTGCTGCCTGAGCCCATTGTCTCATCCCACACATTGCTTCGCAGAAGGCAATGATCTGCATAGCTCGAGTGCAGAGAGTCCTTTCAGGCATGTCATGTGAGCCAGGCGCGCTGCCACGCGTCAGTGTGCGGCGCATGCGCGCGTCTGCCACCCGGCTGCGCTGCCAGGCCGGGGAGCACCTCCAGGATGCCGATGTCCACGGTGAGGTGCATGGCCTTGGAGGCGGCCTCCTCTGGCGCGGCCGCGGACGGCCCGCCCACGGCGCCCGGCAGCGGGCTCCTGCACGCTGCGCGGCCCGGGGGCGCCCCGCGTGTCGGAACGGTGCCGGCAACACCAAGGCCGAGCGGAGGCTGCAGGGCCGCATAAGAGCAGCGACGCCCCAAGATTGTAGCAGCGGGCGCTGCGCACGAGACCGGCAACAGCATACAGACGCACTGGGGGCAAGCAACCTCTGTGGGCATGCAGCGCGGACGGCATGGGCTGGCCTGCAGAGCAGGCCATGCACGGCTGCATTGAGGGGAGCGCAGCGAGCAGGGCCACGGCATGCGCGCGCGCCTGGCGCCAGGCAGAGGACGCGCTGCAGCGTGCCGAGGCCGACGCTGCCGCTGCCCGCCACGGGCCGCACGCCGCCCACGCCCATCACGGTTAGCTCGCGGTCCGCCACCACGGCCTGCGCGCATGGCATTTTGCACTCTGTAAACCTTCAGCAGCTCCTCGTCTAGGCTTAAATTCTGAGGGCGCCAACTGCCTCATCCACAAGAGGTGGCGCTGACCTTCTCAGCCCTGCCTGGGCCAGCAACGGTGACCCACACGCTAAGCCGCCATGCGCAGACGCGCCAGATTGTCCCCCAGAGCATGCTTCACGTAATCAGCATGTAGGGTACATGGGACGAGAGGGGAGGGTCGCCTGCAGGCGGGCGCCCGAGGCCAGCTCCAGCGCCGGCGGTCCGAACGCCTGGCCGCCGTGCGCGGACGCTCCGGCGTCGCCCTCGGCGTCGCCGCCGCGCGCCAGCGGCGGGTCCAGCTCGAACTGCGTGCCCGCCGTGCCGCTGCTGTACGCGTCGCCGACCTCCACCTGCACGCGCCGACCAAGACGCGCTCTGTTCTACGAAAATCAGTAGAGGAACCCTGACAGGTGGCACGCCCACTGCGGAGGCGCACTCTGTGAGGGACGCGGCCTGCCACAATCTGCAGGGCGGGCGGCGGGCAGCTCAGGCACGTGCGGGAGGGCAGTCATCCAGGTCGACCACATCAGGCCGCGCTCTGACCGGAGCTCGAGGGACTCAAAGCAGCAGAGCAGAGAGAGCGCTTCGGCCTCGACACCATGCAGCGCATGTGGCGCTCGTGACCTGGTCATCCCACATGGGCTGCATGGTATTTCAAAGCGCTTATTCTGCTGCCTTGCGTCCCTCAAGCTAAGGTCAGCACACGACTTAATGTCGTCGGTGTGAGTGGCAACCCCCGCACGTGCCTGAGCTGCCCCCCTCCCGCCCCCAAGAGGCTGTTCATGCACAGGTGGTCAGGCCAAGAGGGCGGCTGCAGGGTCCTGCCAGGAAGTACCAAGCAGCGTCGCGGCCCCCGGGAGCGTAACAGCGCACACCCTGGAGCTGAGCATGTGTGCGCGCGGGTGGAGCACTCTGCACAAGCGACTGCCACTCTTGCTTAGTACTGCTGGCTAGCCCTCTTTGGCCTGTGAGTGAGCGATGAAGGGGGGCAGCAGCGCACCCGTGCACGGTCATTCTCGCGCGGTGGCACCTGCCACACAAACCCTGCGGCGCTGTAGGGCGGCAGCGGCAGGAAGGGCAGCCCCGCCACGCCCGCCTGCATGTCAGCATCATGCCAGGATCACCACTCTGCCAGCCGCGTCTGACAACATTGCACCACATATGCATGGGATGGATGCCGCCTAGCAAAAGTTGGCTCAACATGTTGTCGTGCGCCTTGCGACCTGTTGGCTCCACGCGCCCCACAGCACCCCTGCGCCTCAGCACTCCAGAGGGCAGGGTGCTTTGTACCCACTGGCTGCAGCCCGCGCACACAGAGCACGCTGGCGGCAAGCTCTGCAAGGAGTCAGCGGCGTGTACGCCCGCGACTCCAACAGCGGCGCCCAGAGGGGTTAGGGTTGGGAGTAGGGCGCGCCTGGCGGTAGCGCAGCGGGTGGCCGGAGCGATTCTCGAGCACGTACGGCGGCCGCGGCGCCACGCACTCCAGCACGGTGTGCAGGCAGCCGGGCGCGCGCAGCTCGGTGCGCAGCCGCAGCACCACCGCGCGCTCCGCCGCCGCGGCGCCCTCCTCGCCGGCGCTGCGCGGCGCGCGCGGGGCTCGCAGGGTCGCTGCTGCAGCACCGGCCTCAGAGCATGGTTTGCCCAGACCCTGCACTGCGTGAATGCCCGCATGCTTGCAAGGCTGCGGCCCGCGTGCGTGCACATTTTGAGTCACACGGTGTTTGTATCAGAGCACATGACATGACGAAGGCGTGGCCAAGCGCGGCGCGCGCACCCCGAGAGCCGGCGCTCGCGGCGGGGCGCGCCGCCATGCGCGCCGCGCAGCTCCAGCGCGGGCGCAGCCGCCGTCTGCAGCGCGGCCACGCCGCGCAGGTACCGCGCGCCGCCCGCGCCCGGCTCCCCGCCCGCGCCCTCGGCGGCGCTGCCCTCGGCGCCCGCGCCGCCGCCCGCGCCGCCACTCGCGTCGCCGCCGGCGCCCGCGCCCGTGCCGGCCGGCGGCGCCGGCAGCGCAATGTGGCGGCAGGCCGGGTGCAGGCTCTCCGGCTCGACCGGGTGCGACCAGCGCGCGCCGGGCTCGCGTGCCGACTCGGGCGCCAGGCGGAAGCAGACCGCGCGGCGGTCCACCGGCAGGCTCCAGTGCAGAGGCACTCCCAGCGTGCCTGGGCGCGCGGCGGAGGGCCTGTGCAGGGCCGCCCCGCGCGTGCCGGCCTGGCCGGCTTCCTTGTGCGCCTGCATGACAGGGTGGCCCGGGACAGCACTGCGGGCTGGAGAGGAGGCACAGGCACAAACCTAGAGCTGGAAGCGGGCTTTCCCAAGCAGGGCCTCCTGCGCAAGGGCCAGACGCGCCGCACGCACGTCAGAGCGCTGGGCAGACGACAGGGTGCCCAAGGGTGGACCCAGGGCATGGCAGGGTTGACGGCAGGAGCAGCGCCAGGCGGCAGACTCGCGCGGCCGCCCAGTGAGCAAGGAAAGAACAGCCGGGCGCCCGATGGGCGGGTGCGGGCCAGGGCAGGGTTAAGGAGGGGGCGCCGGCGCGGCCGGGGCGCGCCCGGCGGCAGGTCCATGCAGGCGGTCCAGTCGATCGCGCTGCTGGCGTCGCTGAGCGCGGTGAGCAGGCCCAGGCCGCCGGCGCCGGCGCGCGGCCCGCGCACGCCGGGCAGGCCGGCGCGCGTGGCAGGCACGGGCATGACGCCGGCCGGCGTCGCGTCGGTCGCGCCGGCGCGCGGCTGCAGCAGCTGCAGCGGCACGCCGGTGCGGTTGCTCAGCACCGCGCGCGGCTCCAGGCGCAGCGCGAGCGTGCGCTCAAAGTCGGCGCCGAGTAGCTCCAGGCGCGCGACCAGCTCGTACAGCGCGCCCCAGGCCGGCACGGCCGCGCGCACGAGCACGGGCCGCGCCTCCAGCTCCTCGCCGCCCTCGCCGCCCTCTAGCGGCAGCGGCGCCGTCCAGCCGGACTCGCCCACGCGCAGGCGCAGGCCGAAGCGCTGCTTCGCGTCGGCCGCCTTGAACGCGGCCAGCTGCTGCAGCGGGTAGGCCACCATGGCGACGCTCTCCGGCGGCACGTCGCGCGCGCCGGCCGGCGCCGCGCCGGCCGTGCGCGCGTCCGCCTCCAGCACCTGCAGCCGGTCGGCCTCGCCCGGCTCGGCGCCCAGGGCGTCCTCGCGCGCGTCGCGCTCGCGCTCCGCCTTGGCCGGCGGCGGCAGCGCGACCACGAGCGCGGACGCCGGCAGCGGGCTCGCGTTGACGACCCACAGCGGCACGAACATGCGCACCACCAGCGGCGCGCCCAGCGCCACCGCCGCGCCCGGGTCCAGGTCCTGCGCGCGATGCCAGGTTTAGGGTTACTAGAAGTTAGGGTCAGGGTTACTAGAAGCCACACGCGACGGTCAGGCTCGGCTCTTTGTGCGCTGCGATGCGTTTGCTGCGCTCTGCAACGCGCCTGCCTCCATGGCACGCAAGCCCATGTCGGCACCGCTCAGGGCAGGCTAGGGCGCTGCACCCGGCCGGCGCGCTGCAGAGCGCCGGGTTGAGCTCGCGCGCGGTATCTCTGAAACCCACCCTGATCTATCTGGGCCGGCCCGGGGCCGCGGCGCGCCCGGTCGGCGCGCTGCGCCGCGTCCAGGTCGAGCTCGCGCATGACGTAGACCGGCTGCGGCGCCTCGCTGCCCGTCGCGCGCGCGACGCGGAACTCGTCCGGCAGCCGCTGCCGGCCTCCCACGCCCGCGCGGCGCGAGGCGTAGCCGAAGCTGAGCGGCAGCGGCCGCGGCTCCACCCACTCGTAGCCGTCCGGGTAGAGCTGCAGCGAGACCGCGCCGCGCATGTCGGCCGCGTGCACGGCCGCGCGCCCGCCGCTCGGCACCGTGCCGCTCTGGCGCAGCACCAGCGCGTCCTCGCCCTGCGCCCGCGGCGGCCGCGCCTCCCGTCGCGCCGGCGACATCAACAACGGAGACATCAACAACAGAGCTCGTGCAACGGCGGTCACATGTGTGCATTGCGGGGGTCCTTGCTCATGCGGCGCGCGTTGAAGCCAGCATGCTGGGCGGCCCATGTGTCTGCACAATCCACGCTGCCGAGCGTCAGGACAGCAAGGAGTGGGGCATGCCGTGTGCTATTTTCACTTACTCAGTGAACAAGATGCGCGCGTCCCCCTGCACCTCCAGGTGCCGGAACGGGCGCTGGCGCCTCTAGGCCTGTCCCTGGCCGAGGGGGCGGCGGCGCGGCCGGGCGGCCCCGCGCGCGCGCCTGCACGTCGGGGGGACCGGCGCGGGGGCGCGGCGCGCGGCGGGGCGCGCCTGCGGCAGCTCCCAGGCCAGGTAGGTGGCGGGCATGGGCAGCTGGTTGACGAGCACCAGCGGCGGGGCCAGCACGATGCGCCAGTCGGTCAGGCCGGCGCCGCCGGGCGCGTCCGGGAACGCGTCCGCCTCCACCACCGCGCTGAGCCAGACGGTGGCCGCTGCCAGCGCGGCCGCGGGCGCCTCGCTCGCGCGCGCCGCCGCGGCCGCCTCCGCGGCGGTCGGCGCGTCGGCGCCCGGCGGCGGCGCCGGGCGCAGCGCGGGGCAGGCCAGCAGGCGCGTCGCGCCCTCCTCCAGGCCGTCCAGACGCACCGCGTGCTCGCCGCCGCTCGCGCCCAGGCTCCACGCGTGCGCTGCCGGCGCGGCCTCCAGCAGCGGCCGCACCACCAGCTGCTTACCGCACGTACGCCAGCCGTACGGCAGCGGCAGGCAGCGCCCCGGCTGCACCGTGCCCAGCACGCGCGGCGTGGCCGCCTCGCCGCGCAGCGCGGCCTCCGCGGCGGCGGCGATGGAGCCGGCGCGCGCCATGCCCGCGGAGCCGCCGCCGCCCGCGCGCGCGCGCCGCCGCCGCCGCCGCCAGCGCCGCCGCCGCACAAAGTCGCACAGCTTGCGCGACGCGGCGGCGGGCGGCGGCGGGTGCGAGAGGCCGCCCCAGTCGATGGCGTACGCCCAGCCGTCGGCGTCGGTGCCGCGGCCCACCTCAACCTCCCACGGACCCTCCCACTCCCAACCTGCCGCGGCGCCGCGTCAGCCCTGCACGCGCGCGCGGGCGCAGCAGCCCATGCCGCCCCCGGGAGCCGGCCCGGCGGGCGCCTGCCATGATCGGCGCGCCCAGCAGCGCTCCGCTGTGCAGCTGCAAGTGGGGCTAGCAGGCTGCCGGGTGTCCAGGACGCTCGCACCCAGGCCCGCCGCAGACCCTGACCAGCATTACTAGCGCATGTCGGCCCCTACCCTGGCCCTGGACCCTGGCCTCTTGCCGGCTGACAGCAGCTGCTGTCGCGGCCGCGGCAGGAGCAGGTGCAGGGCGGGGGCGCCATCTTTAGATCAGGGTTAGGGTTCGGGCAGGGCGCCACCTTCGGGCAGCTGCACGTCCGGGAAGTCCGGCCAGGAGCGCGTGCCGGCGCGGTTGCTGAAGCGCCCGCGCTCGCCGGGCAGCAGGTGCCCGCGCGCGCCCCAGCCGCGCAGCGGCAGGAAGCGCTCGTTCTCAAACACCTCCTCCTCCACCAGCTCCGCCTGCGGGGCGGCAGGGTCAGGGTAGGGTAGGGACGGGCACGCTTGCTCACACGCAGCCTCCTCAACCAGCTCCGCCCGCGGAGCGGCACACGCTCGGCGCATGACAGGCGCATCACCGTGGAAGACACGTGTGCACAGCCCATGCCCGCTTTGGGCGCCCGTGTCGCGCCGAGACGGCCAGGCGGCCACCACAATGATGGCGTTCTGTTCGGCTCCGTTCGTTCTAGGCACACAGCGCGCCTCTGTGCCCACCAGGCGAGGGAGCATGGAGCGCGCACCCAGGCAGAGCGGAAAGATGTGTAGAGCCCAGGGCAGGGCCCTGTCCTGCCCTATCGCCACTCTGCGCATCCCCTGAAGCAAGCAGGGCACGGACCTTGGAGCGGGGCGAGGCGTCGCCGGGCGGGCTGCCGGCGGGGCGCGCCCCCGGCGGCAGCTCTGCCAACGCCACCTCCAGCGCCAGCTCCGTGCCGTTGGACACCTGCTGCCGCGGAACAGGGTAAGATAGGATATATGGTAGGGCAGGGTAGGGCGCTGTCACACGAGCGCCGTCACGCCACCTCCCAAGATCACCCGGCTCCCTCCGGCGCGCTGCTCAACAAGGCAGGAGCAGCCGGGCAGCCACGACCGCCCTGTGGGCACAGGCCCACGGGCGCCGGCGGCCGCGCCGCGTGCCGCCGTCGACGGGCCCAAGTGCGTGCGGTCAGAGCTCGCGGCTGAGGCAGAGCGCCGCCGGCTCCGCCCCCGCCGGCGCACCTGGCACAGCGCGCGCAGCAGCTCGCGCTTGGCGCCGCCCTCGAAGCTGCTCTCCAGGGCGACGCCGTCGTCGCGCACAGCCACCGGCGCCACCTCGTCCGGCGGCGCCGGCGCGTCGAGCGCGCCGGCTGGCGGCGGCTTTGGCGGGGCGCTCGGCGCGGCCTGCGCGCCGGTGCTCACGGGCGACCAGGCGGTGTCGCCCGCCAGCCGCAGCGCCTGCTGGCCGGCCGTGCTGGTGCGCGACGTCCAGGCGTCCGTGCGCGCAGCCGCTGCGCTGCGCTGCTGCGGCACGAGCGCCCAGCGCAGCGCCAGGCGCGCGCCGCCGCTCGCATGCTCCCACGGGTCGCCCGCGCCGCCGCCCGCGCCGCCCGCCCGCAGGTGCACGTCCGCATCGCGCGCCTGCAGCGGCGCCTGGCCCCGCAGGTCCAGCCGCAGGAGCGCCATCGCCAGCTCCGCGCCCGCGCCGCCCTCAGCCGCGCAGTCCCGCAGGCACACCTGGGCCCCGGCGGGGCAGCCTCTCACCTCGGGGCCGCGTGGGTAGCGGTGGCAGCCTAGGCTGCTGGTATGGAAAATTGCCGGCTCCAGGCGCCGAGGCACAGCCCAGGAGTCGCACGGCATGCCCGCTCGCACGGCATGCAGGTGCAGCCCTCGGTGCTACGCAGCAGCCGGCCCCGCTGGGCACCCGGGCTCGCCCTCGCAGCAGGGCCCGCCAGTCCCTGCGGCAGCGGGCTCCCAGCATCGGCACGCGCACCCCGTTGACAGCTTTAACCCCTGATCCTTAGCCCTATTACATACCATAACCAAGCCAACGCCGCGCGCGCACCTCAATCGCCACCTCGCCCCGCTCCGCCCCGGGCGGCAGCTCCAGCAGCAGGCGCTCGCCCCAGGCGACCGCGCCGGGCGTCTCGCGCTCCACGGGGCCGGGCCCGCCGTCCCCTTCGCCCTGGCTGCCGGCTGCCGCGGCCCCTGCCGCGGCTGCATGCGTGCCGGGCTCGCCCTGCCCCCCGCCGCGCTCGTGTGACGCCGGCGGGCTGAGCCCGCCCCCACCGCCGTCCGCGCCGCCGCTGGCCGGCTCCGCGCCGCCGCCGGCCGGCTCAGCGCCCCCGGCGCGCACGCCAACCGCCGCCGGCTCCTCGTCCTGCGGCGGCTCCAGTGCGGGCACAGCGGGCACCGCGCGCGTGCGCACCCAAAGGCGCGCGCCCCCGCCGGGGGCCACCGCGCCGGCGTCCGCATCGCCGGGCTCCGCGTTGCCGCCGGGCGTATCAGGCCCTGCGGCCTCGCCGCCCGCGATCGCCAGGCTGACGCAGAGCTCCGGCGGGCAGAGCGGCTCCTGGCCCGCGCCACCGCCGGCCTCGGCCGCCAGCAGCGCGTGCACGTTGGTGAGCCGCCCGACGTCGACGACCAGCAGCGGCGGCGGCAGCGCATCGGCCGGCACGGCCAGGCGCTGCGAGTGGCGCGCCGGCGGCAGCGGCAGCGGCTCCAGCACAGGCGTCGTGCGGAACGCCGGCAGGTCTGCAACCACCCTGCGCGCTCGCAGCCACGCGCCAGCCATCATGAGCTCCGCCTGCTTTGCATGCCTCGCGCATCAGTGAACACAGCGGGGGTACGGTATGGTGGGCAAGCAGGTCGGCCGTCAAGCTGCACTGCCTCAAACTCTACAGGCGGGATCAAACCTGTATGTCAGCCCTCAGTGGCAGCAAAGGGCGCAGCGAGGGCACGCTCAGCTGCATGGCTGCTCACAGCGGGACATGGGCGTCTCAGTTGGGTGTCCGGACACACAGAAGGCCGACACATGCGTGCTCGACGACATGAGTTAACAGCAGCGCGCGCTCGCTGCGCACGGAGCGTAATTCGTGGGTCGCTTCCCCGCAGCGCCCCCCCGTTCGGGGCGCGCACACTCGGTCGCCGAAGTCGAGCTGCAGCTGCGCGGGCACGCCCAGCGCATTGATCACGCGCGAGTGCACCGACGCGGCGTCCGCGGCCGCGAGCTGCCGCCGGTACGCGCCCGCGGCGGCCGCGGCGGTCAGGTCGCGCCACTGGCGCAGCGCACGCAGCGCGCCGGCGGCCGCCGCGTACGCCAGCGTCAGCCGCGCGCGCTCGCTCGTGCTCTTGACGCCCAGGTGCAGGCCGGGCGCCACGCCGAGAGCCGCCTGCCGCACGGCGGGCGTTCAGAACGCCGGCCAGAATGCGGCAGCGCGCGCTCCTGCGCTCGCAGCGCCCGGGCGCGGCCCGAGCCCAGCCGCTCGCTGAGCTCTCACACGGCCAGCTAAAGACAGAGCCGCCGGGCTCTGGCTTGATGCATGCCGCATGGGCGCTGCTTTGACATGGGATGGGGACAGAGCGCCGGCGGCCATCGCCACGGTTGCTGCCATGCCTGGCTCTCACACGAGGTGACCTGGCCACAATGCTGTGGTGCCATGCGTTGGCTTGATTGGGTGGCTAACAGATGTGTGGGGCGCAAGGGCGCGCACCGTCGTCGACGAGTTGAGGTCCAGCTTGGCGATGACGTCCCAGGGCTCCAGCACAGGCTCCCAGGCGGCGACCAGCGCGTTGTAGTTCCACACGCTCAGCCGCACGCCCAGGTACGCCTGGGCGGTGCGGGCGTAGGGTTCGGGGTCTCGGCGCCTCATAACGACTCGGCGCTGCCCCTGCTCTCACTCAACCCCTGTAGCAGCCCCGGCGCCAGCACCCGGCTGCCCGCATGCAAGCCCTCAAACCCTGAGCCCGCGCGACATCCAGGGGCGCGATGCCATTTGCGCTGGCTTCCAGGCCGTCACGGTCACGCGCGCGTGCCGGCGCGACCCGCCAGCCAAGGGCCGGCGCGGGCTGGCGGCCGGGCGCGCCTGCAGGACGGCCGGCGTGGAGCGCCGCAGGCCGGCCGACACCGCGCCCAGCTCCAGCTCGGCCAGCGGGCGGCGCAGCGCGTCGCGCACCAGCAGGCTGCTCGCGCCCGTCTTCAGCACCACGTTGAGCACGCCCTGCGCGCCGCGCGCGCGGGCCTCGGCTGCAAGCCCGTCCCGGCCTCTGACGCGCCAGGTCGCGCAGGACGCAAGTGGCGCATCATCTGGCGCAGGCGCATTTTCGGGGCATGTTTCAACCTGACGGAAAAAAAATAGGAAAGCGCCTCAGGCAGCGCACGCGCATGAGTGGCGCCACAGGGGTCGCCACGTGTGGATTGAGGCGTTGGGCCGCAGGGCGCGCCTGGCCGGGCGCCTGCGCAGCGCTGCCCTCGGCCGCGCCCTGGTCGTCCGGCAGGCGCAGGCGCGGCACCTCGTGCGGCGCGGGCTTTGCGTCCGGGCCCGTGATGATGAAGGTGCCCAGCCGCGCGTCTGCGGGCCAGGCGGCGAAGCCCGCGCGGCGCCCGGCTGAGGGCATGACCACGAGCGGCCGGCGCTCGCCGCCGTCGCCCGGCGCGGCCGCCTTCACGCTGCGCGGGTGCGGCGCACGGCGTATCGCATGGGCCAGTGAGAGGGCTCATGTCGCAGGTCTGCACATGCACCGCCTCACGTTGCAGCACGTACTTTTCCACAATGTGTATGGGAGAGTGTATATCACAAGGAGAACATCCCGCCAGGACGGTGTGACAGCAGCTCGCTTGAAGTGCTCCTGGCGCACTCCTTGATGCCCAGCCTTAGGCGATCTGGACTGGGACAGACTTCCTGCCGTTGAAGCGGCAAGTGATGCTCCCGGACGAGACGCCTGGCGCAGCAGCTGACTGACAGACACGCGCGCAGCTGCCCCTCAGGATGCGAGTGGCGCGCGCTGGGCGCGGTGGCACCATGGGGCGGCCGGGCGGGGCCCAGCGCGCGCCTGAGGCAGCGGACCAGCTGCCGGGAGGGCGCGCGCGTGCCCCGGCTCATCACACACCCCATGGCCACGTACCTGCGCCCCAGCTCATTGAGAACGGCACCCGGGAAATGAAACTCGCATGTAGTTGTGTCCTATGATGTGTAATAATATGAGCATTCGCAAGGCCTGTCGCAGTCACGCTGAGAGCAGGTTGTGACGTGGTCGCTTGTAACACACAGGAGCGCGGAGGCGCGCGGGTGCTGGGCAGCGCGCGGCTGCGCACCCCTCGAACGGCACCGGCCGCCAGAACGACAGCTGGCGCTCCGGGCGCGCCGCCTCGTCCGCCCAGACCAGCTCAAAGCTCTGCGGCGGCTTGAGCAGCGGGCCGCCCAAGGACCCGGCCTCGGCCAGCTCGGTGTCCAGCAGCACCAGCACCGGCTCGGGCGGGTCGGGGCCGGCCTGCAGGCAGTCGCCTGGGGCGCGCGCGCTGCGGTCAGCGCCCCGAGCAGGGGGGCGCGCACACACTGCCTGCCCAAGCAGGTAACTGGCTGTTGGGCGCTCGGATGCCGCACAGCTGCCCTGCGTAACGACAGCGTCTGCACTTCACATTCCTCCCTCATTCTGGGTCGGGGGCCGTTCCTCAGCAGGCAAGCGCTCATGCACAGGCTGCCCAACACGGCACGTCATGCGCATCCCGCTCCGGTGCCAGAGCACGCGGCGGCGCCGCACCCAGGGCCGCATAGCCGGCGGGCGGCACGGGCCGCCACAGCGACAGGCCGCCGGGGGGCGCCCCACGCACGCCCCGGTCGGTCCACAGCCGCCGGAAGTCCACCGCCTCGCTCTGCAGCAGCCGCGCCGAGACGCGCGCCAGCAGCTTGGCGCGCGCATCCGCAAAGCGCTCGTACGCGGCGCGGCTGGCCGCGAGCGTCGTCTGCGATTCCTCTCCCTGGCTTTTTGCGGCAGGGCGGCCGCCGTCTGCCGGGGCGGCTGGGGCGTCGGCGGCGGCGGCCAGCGGCGACGGCGGCGGCGCGGGCAGCGCGGCCGGCGCGATGCCCAGCGGGGAGCGCAGGTCCAAGAACGGGCCTGCGCGCGGGCCAGGGCGGCGAGCTTAGAGGCCGGGATGCGTACAGCCCCGGGAGCGCGTCACGGTCCTGAGCGAAGGCCTGGGCGCGTGCGCGGCACAGACAACACGCAAGCCTTGCAGCAGAACGGAGCGGAAAATGGGAGCGTGCGCCAGGGCCCGGCACGGCGGCTGTGAGCGAGACCGGACGCCCGCAGGGGCGCTGCTGCCGCGCGTGGCCTCCCGGCTTGACAGCGCGCTCAGCCCGAGGCCCGCTGCAGCCGCAGGAGCCTGTCCCAGAGGCTCCGACGCGGGCCGCGCCTGCGGGGCTGCCCTCCTCCGGGCTGCACGCCAGGAAGCCGCCGGCCGCATTGTGCACGCGCCACAGGTGCGCGCCGGGCGCCTCCGTGAGGTGCCCCGCGTCGCGCCCGCGGCCGCGCCAGCTGCGCTCCTGCGCGCGGCGCCGTGGCGGCCCCGTCGCCCTGGTGGCTCGGGGCGAGCGCGTTTGTAGCGCCAACTTGGCACGGCCAGAGACATCGCCCCTTGGTGCGCGCCCCTGCATGCGCTCCCCTTCACCTTGCGCGCGAGCAGCATTAGGCGACATGTATGAGTCATATGTGTCACTGCGGCCTACAGCAAAGCCACGCCTGACGACCATGCCACGCAGACAAATCAATCAGGCAGACAGCAGAGCGACTCCGTCGCTTCCGCAAGTGCCGCCCTGCAGGGCGGGCATGGCCGGCGCCGCGCCTGCTTGAGCAGCAGGAAGTCGCCCAGCGGCGCGGCCACCAGCGCGGCCATGTGCACGCACGCGCCGGCGGCCACGGGCGGCGCGTCTGGCCCTGGTGTGGCCAGGCAGCCGAGCGCGGCGTAGCCCGCCGGTGGCGTGGGCAGCCACAGCGTGAGGCCGGCCGCGGCGCCCGCGCGCGCGTAGCCGGTCGGGCGCGCCACAAAGCCGCTGTTGAGCGCGAGCGCGACCACCTGCGCGCCAGCAACACAGGCGCATGTGTAATGGGTAGAGTGCAAGGGCGGGTGTGCAGAGCGGAGCTGGCAGCGCTTCGTCCGTCAGAAGATGACCTGCGCTGAGCGCAAGCCGGCACTGCGTGGGCACATGAGAGGTGGGGCGCATCGAGCTCGACCACATTGGCCGCTACAGCGGGCACGCAGCAAGCAAGAGGTGGACATTCCATTAGTGCTGTGCCCTGCTCTGCCGCCGCCCGCGACGATGCTGACAGGGTGCCGCCACCAACCCCAGGCAGTATGCAGCTCCCAAGCTGGTGGCGAGGTGAGTACGGCGCACGTGTGCACAGCGCGCAGGGCGACTGCGCTTACAAGGCGCTTTTGTCTGCGATGTCATTTGTGACGAACCGAGAGGAAAGCAACGTCGCTGCTTGTGCCGACGAATAGATATAGCTGATAGAGGCGGGGTGGAGCAGGGTAAGGGTAGGGCAGCCGTGCCTGGAAGCTCGGCTGCCGCGCGCCGGGCGTTACGCAGTCGCCCAGCGCGGCGTAGCCGGCAGGCGCCTGCGGGCGCCACACAGACACGCCGCGCTCGCCCGACACGGCATCGGTGTCGACCGCGCCGCCCGCCGCGCCCGCCGCCTCCACGTGGTTTGTCCACACGCGCTCGAAGCGCGCGCACTGCACCAGCGGCCTGCGCAGCGCGGCGCCGCCCCGCCTCGGCAATGCGCTCGGCGCCGGGCGCCACAAGCTGCGTTAGGGAAGCTACAGGCGCTCGCCGTGCTGAGTGCATGGCATCTTCACAGAGTTTCAGCTCTGGTCACACACACCCTCTGCCCGGCCATGTCATGTACACGCACGGCAAGACGCACGGCGGGTGATGGCCCCCGGGCCCCTCTCCCCGGGCGGCCAGGCTTGCGCGAGGCGGCGCGCCTGTCGGGCGGCGGCTGCATCAGCGGCTGCAGCACGGACGCCTGCAGCGACAGCGCCAGCTCCACCACGTCCGGCGACAGGTTGGCCCGCAGGTCCGACAGCCGCACCTGCCCCCACAGAGGGCCGACCTTCAATGCGCTGATCAGGGTGGCGCACACAGCTGCGCCTCAGCGGCCGAGCGCCCCTGCGCAACTCCCGGTCTTTGCTATCGCTGTCAGGCTCTGAGCGATGCGACACATGAGCACATGCCCGTATCATCTGCGGCACTCAGTGACGCTGAACATGCACCAGGTGCCCCGGCGGTGTGCGTGCAGGGCCGCAGAGCCCGCCGCGCCTGGATGTCGCCCGCGCCGTCGGCCAGGTCGGCGCTCGCCGCCAGCCGGCATGGCTCCAGTACCGCCGCCTGCACGCGCCCGCCCTCGCCGTCCTGCGCGCGGCGGGCCCCGCCTTCGCGCGTGACGCGGGCGGCTCCTTTGGGCGCCCCCAGGTCAAGCGGCTGCCAATGCAGGTTCTCAGTCGCCTAATACCCAACCGCCCTGCATTGCCTGCCCACGGCCTATGACACGGTGGCCTCAGCAGCACAGCGCTTCCCCTGTCGCCCCGAAGCTTCTCTATGTGCAGGGCCCTGTGGCGCACCGCTTCGCCATCAGGGCCGGCGACCGACAGGTGCGTCTCCACGCGCAGGCCGCGCAGCTCCGTGCTGGCGCGCACGCGGCCACCGGACAGCCGGCAGTCGGCCAGCAGGTCCAGGTACGCGGCGAGCAGCCGCGCCGCATGCGGCAGCCCCTTCGCGGCGTCGGGCGCGCCGTCCTGGCCCGGCGCGGCGCCCTGGTATCCCGCACGGGCGGCGCTGTCACGCTCTGTGTACAAGACATGCGCCTGCAAAGCACTGCAGCCACAAGCAATGGAACATCTGACCGCATGCACACTCTGATTGTATACACTCGCTGACCGCTCACAGGCGACACCATTTCCATTGCCGAGCTCGCTGCAAGGCCGTACGCCTGAGGGGCTGGCAGGAGACCCCTGATGCGGCCGCCGGCCGGTGCACCCTAAGCGGACCCGACACAGCTTGCGGGCGCGCGCCTGGGGCCCGGCCAGCTCCACAAAGCGCAGCCCCACGCCGACCGCCGCGAGCTCCAGCTCGATCACGGGCGGCGGCTTGGCCGCCGCGCCGGCCGCGGGCGCCGGCGCCTCGAGCGGCCCCTGCGCGCCGCCGGCCTGGCCGGCCCGCGGCGGCCCGCCCGCGCGCCGCTTGCCCGGGAACAGCGCCTGCCGGCCGCCCGGCGAACCGGCCAGGGACGCGCCGCGCGCACTCGGCGACCGCCGCGCCAGCGGCGACGGCCGGCCGAGCGAGGCCCCGGGCCGGTGCGGCGACAGCAGCTGGCCCAGGCCGCTGCCCTGGCCAGGCGACCCGACGCCCAGCTCGGGGACGGCGTCCATGTCGGGGTCGGCGCCGTCGATGCGGTGCACATTGTTGGCCGGGTGCGCGACCAGCTGCGCGCCTGGCAGCCCCGCAGCGCCTCAGCTCACACGGCTGCATGCACCCTGCCTCGCTATCTTCCGTGCACACGTCTTTCTGGCGCTCACGGCCGAGATCGCACAGAAGCAAGTTCTTCGGTCTGCGGGCAGCGGTTCAATTCTGCCTAAGTAAGCACAGGGAGGCATTGCGCCGACTCTCCCAGTGCAGGGCTCACCACCAGAGCGATCCGACAGTGCTCCGGGCGCCGCGCACCCGCGCTGAGCTGCAGGCAGGCGGCCAGGGAGCCCGCGTGCACGATGCGGACGTTGCGCAGCAGCAGCGTCTTGCCCTCGCCCACCAGGATGAGCGGCAGCGCGTCGCCGGCGCCCAGGCCCTCCGGCAGCACCTGCGCCCGCAGGTCCGCTGTAGCAGTGCCTCCACACTCTGCACTAAACCTAACCCTGGCCAGACATCACGGCTAGTGCGAGTGCACGCCAGCCCTTTCCTCCTCCCTGTGCGGGCCGCGCAACGGCTTGCGCAGGGGCCGCAGGAGCTCTGCCTACAGCCACCGCCCGGCGCGCACTCACCAGCCGGTAGTAGCACACGCGGGCGACGACGGAGCACCAACGCCACTATGGAATTGCGCCCATGGCTACGCAACACAGCACAAGCAGCCTGCGAGGGCGGCGGCTGCCACCCCCTGATGCCTTTAGGGTACGAGCTGGCAAGTGGGCCCTGCAGGCGCCCACCAGGCGGTGGCCGGCGCCGTCGTACTCGTAGTCGTCGCAGCCGGGCGCGTCGGCGAGCAGGCGCGTCTCTGGCGACAGCCACAGGTCGCCCTCCGCAGTGTGCACGGGGCCTGCAGGTCGCAGCGGGCGCGCTGTCACACCCTGTGCACCGCGTGCAGCGCTGCCCCGCAGCAACTTTCCAGTGGAGCAGCCGAAAGTCGTGCTCCGGGAGATGCGAATCAGGGCATGTAGCACCCTGGGTGCAACCGCTTCCCGGTCCTGGAAGCGGGGCCCGGAAGTGGGGGCCTCGGAACACTGGCCTCCGTGGGCACAACAACAACCCACCCCAGCGTTGGTCAAACGAGCTTCTGATCTTTACAACAACCTTGCTGCCTGGGCGCGGCCGCGGGCGCGCACCCGAGAGCAGCAGGTCGCGCGAGCGGAAGGGCGCGGACTTGCCGCCGCCGAGCGCCAGGCCGGGCACAAAGAACGCCGCGACCTCCAGCAGGAAGCTGACCTCGGCCGACACGGTCGGCCGCTGCAGCCGCACCTGCGCGCGCCCGGCGCGGCCCCGCGCTGGCCGCGCCTTTCGGACAGGCGTGCGCCGCGCCCTCGTGTGCACTGCAGCGGGGGAGTCGGCGCCATGCGGCACGGTGACAGCAGCACATATAAAGAGCCCGTCAACACCAAAATGGAGCTCTTTGCACGTCCACGGCCAGGGCGGGCGAGCTGGAGCCCGGGCTGCTGTTGCAGAACAGAGCGCGCTCGCCCGCTGCCGCTCAAAGAACCGAAGAACCCTAGGGTCTGGTGCCAGGCCCACCTGCAGCTTCTGTTGCGCCATGCCGGCCGACGCGCGCCACTGCATCGCCAGGAACGAGGCCGGCACGCCGTCGGCGGCAACGTCGACGCCCTCGTCGCGCGGCGCGGGCTGCCCGGCCGCGCCGGGCTCGCCGGCGGCCAGCACACGGCGCGCGGAGGAGATGACGAGCGAGTGCTCCGGCGGCACCCAGGGCCGCAGGTCCACGCCCTCCATGCGCGGCAGCGACAGCGACAGGTCCATGGCGCCCGCCTCCGTCAACCTGCGCGGCGCGCGCGCTGGGCCGCCTGCTGCGGAGCAGTGCGTCCGTGCCGGTGTGCGGCCGGTGTGCCCCCAGCACTACGCTCCATCTTGGCCAAGCTCTGATACGGCCCTCGCGTTTGTTGTTGCAGCGGGTCCGTGCGGGCTCACCACTACCACCCAACAGCACAGGTGCGCCCCAGCTGCTGGCAGGAGATGATGCCAGAGCGGCTCCACCAAGCCAAAGCTTCATGGAAAAAGTTCATCGAGTCCTGTACAATTCACTGGTTCACAGGCATCAGGACTGCGAATAGCGCAGCCGGCGTGCCGCAGCGCATCAGGGCGCGCAAGCGCCAGGGCGCACCGGAATGCCACCCACAGGTTGCCCACGGTGAAGCGCGCGAGCGGCGCCGGCTCGCCCGCCGCGCCGCCCGCCGTGCGCAGCAGCTCCAGCTCCGACTTGCCGACATCGACCACAACGCGCACCGCCGTGCGCTCTGCCGCGGGCGCGCCGCCGGCGCGCGCCGGCGCGGCGGCGGTGGCCGCCCCGGGGGGCGCGCCCTCGGCGCGCCCGGCAGACGCGGGCGCCCCGGCGCCCGCCTGGGGCGCCGGGCGGCCGGGCGCCAGGCCGGCTTCCTGTGCGGGCCGGGCGCATGCCGCTGAGTGACAACACCGTGCGTGGCTGCGACGCGGCGACCTCGAGGCGAGGACCGCATGGTCACAGGCGGGCTGGGCACCGTGTCACATGCGTGAATGCACACCGCTGGGACGGAATTTCCTCTCCGTCAAACCACTCTGAGGGACCGAGCCTGACACGCAAACACCATCACACCCATCAGTATATAATGAACCAAGGCCGCCTCATCTCTGAAGAGAGTTTGGCTTTGGCTGGCTGCGTTGCAGACCCATGAGGCCGGCAAGCTGCTGAACAGCCCGGCGGGCGCCGCACCTGGCCGGCAGGCCCCGCGGCCTCGTCGGCCTCCTCGTCCGCGCCGCCGCGCTGCAGCACGCGCTCCTCCAGCCAGAGCGCGGCGCGCGGGATGCGCAGCGGCTCCGCAACGTTGGCGCCCGCCACGCTCGTGATCAGCGCGTACTCGCGGTCCGACAGCGTCGCCTTGATGCTCGGAATGGCCAGGCCCACCTCGAACTTGGGCATGCGGCGATAGCGGTCGCGCAGCGGGCGGCGCAGGCGCACGCGCATGCCGGCGTCGTACTCGCGGATCAGGTTGCCGCCGCGGCGGCCGCCCTCGGCCACGTAGGCGCCCATGTCGCGCAGCACCACCCAGTCCTCCTCCAGGAGCACCGCCTGCGGCCCAGGTCGCCGGCAAGGTCGGGCCCAGCGGGCGAGGAGCCGCACCCTGTCAGGAGTCACATCCAGACCATGTGTGTGTTTTGCTGCCGCCTTCGAACAGCGCCCGTGCCGACAGCCGCTAGAGGCTGCGAGTAAAGGTGCAGCTCCATGTGTGCGCAATTCCCAAGGTGCCTCCCCGCACATGCTGGACTTTCCAATGCAGACGGCAATGCAGGCTGCGCTGCGGGCCGCGATGCGGGCCGGGGGCGCGCCCGCCGGTCGCCCGCGCCGGCGCCGCCGCGCCAGGTCAGCGCGTTGCGCAGCTGCAGGTGGCCCAGGTCCACCTCGAGCGCGTCGCGGCTGTCGCTGCAGCGCGGCATGGTGATCACCGGCGCCGCCATCTCCACGTCCAGCAGCAGCAGCGTGCCCACCGCCTTGCCGCCGCGGCCGCCCCCGGCCTGCGGCGCCCCCGCCGGGGAGGCGGCCCCGTCCGGCTGCGCGTCGGCGCTCGCGGCGCTGTCGTCGAGCCGCGGCTGCAGCGCCAGCAGCACGGAGATGTAGCGCAGGAGCTCCTGCACGGTGAGGATGGTACGTTGAGGCGGGGTAGGTTTAGGGTTACAGCACGGCTGCAGCCAGCAGCTGGGAGATGTAGTGCGGGAGCTCCTGCACGGAAGGGATGGCAGATAAGGCCGCAGCATGCCCGGGCTTTGCTTGAAAGGCACAGTAGAGCTAAAGCGGGGTAGGGGTGTCTGCGCTCCCTTAACGCTGTGCGGGTAACACATGCACAAAAGGCCCCACTGCAAGCCGCAAGCGCGCTTTGCGGCACAGCCGGTGAGCCGATTCAGGGCCACTCAGGGCTGGCCGCCGCCACCGCCGCCAGTGCTTGTGCTTGCGCAAAGAGCCGGAGCGGGTAAGGGAAGGAGGTACAGATGAAGTTAGGGTTGGGGTTAGGGTTTTGGCGGTGCAGGGCGCCGCCGGGCGCGCGCCATCAGGAAGCGGTTGAGGAACACGACATCGAGCTCGCTCATGCGCGCGGAGATGGAGTAGTACGGCAGGCCGGACGGCACGCGCGCGCTCTTGTCCGCCTCGGCCGGCGTGTGCGACGCGAACTCGAGCTCCACCAGCGACGTGGCCGCGCCGGAGCGCAGATCGCAGACGTTGCGGTACGGGTGGCCCTGCGCGAGACGGCACGCGCGCCGGCCGTGAGCCGCTGCCGGCGCGCAGCTCGCCCGGCGGCGCGCTCGCGTCGCGGCAGAGGGTGCGCACGCGCGTGGCGCCCCGCCCCGGGCGGGATCGCCGCTGCGCTCTGCCTGCTGTAGGAATAGCGCAGCACCCCTGAAGCACGCACTTCTGTCAAGCAGGGCCTGCGCCTCCGGGAGGGGCGCATGAAAGCGCGGTGCTGTAGCGGCCACATCCGCTACGCTCTCGTTGTCGGCTGGGGGCGAGCCCCCGAGGGTGCGGCAGGTCCCCGGCCGAGCCAGTCACCCATCCCGCCAGAGCCTTTGCTGCTTCAGATGGCGCTCTGTGTCGCTCAAACGAACATGAGTGATATCAAGCAGCTCAGCAGAGGAACGAAGGCGCCGCAGGGGGCCCGGCACCTGCGGCAGCGCGCCGTCCTGCGCGCGCAGGTTGCCGAGCGAGGCGGCCAGGCGCAGCGTGGCCGGGTGCACGCGCAGGCTGGCGCGCACGTCCTCCACGCTCGCCAGCGCGGCCGGCGGCGCGGCCGCGGCCTCGTAATTGAGCGTCGCCTCCAGCCGCTCCACCTCCACCAGCAGCCGGAACACCACGCGCTCGGCGCCGCCCTCCAGCACCAGCGTGCCTGCGCGCGCGCGGCGCACACTTTTGACACCTTTCGGAGGAGGCCCAGCGGCAGGTGCATGCTCTGCTCTCTTGCGGCACCATGCGCGCGGCGCCGCCCTCCAGGACCGGCACGCTCGGCCACGGTTGCAGACAGGGGACCCCGAGGGCTTCCTGACCTTAGTACGCCTTAGGGTTGGCGCACGGCCCGGCGTGCCGCATGTCGCGGCGCATGCACGCCGCGCTGGCGCGAATGTGTGCCAGCCTGCTCTGCAAGGCAGGGCACGGCGGTGGCTTGGGCGGGCGCTAGAGGCGGCCCGGCGCACCGGCGTCGCCGGCCTCGCTTGGCGACGCAGTGGATGCGTCTAGTCCCATGTCAGCGGCCTCATCAACGGCCTCCGCCAGCCCCGTCCCCGACCCCGCCTGCGCCCCCGTGGCCCCGTCTGGCCGGCCGTCCCGCTCGGCGCCCTCCCCGGCGCCGCCGGCGCCGGCGCCGGCGTCGGCAGTCGGCGGCGGCGGGGCGGCAGGGTCCTTGACCGCCGCGGCCATCGCGCCGCCGACCGCCATGAGCGCGGCGACGGTCGGCCGGTTGAGGAAGAAGAAGAGGGTGGTCAGGCGCATGCGCAGCTCCGAGTCCACGCCCGCGTACTCGGCCGAGCCGCGCGCCCAGGTCTCAAAGTCCAGCGCCCAGGCGGGCGCGGCGCGGCCGGACCCGCTCTCTGGCGCCGAGCCTGCCGGCCCGCGGGCAAGCTCCAGGGTTACAGTCAGGGTTGGCGCAGACCGGCGCCCTGCCGGCACTGCTGCATGCCACCGCGCAAGCCTCGCCCAGCGCAGCTCGAGCGCAGGCAAGCTGCCATGTCATAAACATATATCAAATAATGGCCAAATTTTACCACATGGAGAAAGGCCCAGCGCCGTTCCCCTGCACAGGCGCCCACAGCTGACCCAGGTCCGTCTACAAAGGTAGACAACATGGCGCACCCTTGCTCGCGCCCGCGCCACTGCGCGGCGAGTCGCCCTCCAGCTCCCCGGGCGCGGCGGCGGAGCCGAAGGACTCGGCGCCCACGGAGGCGCGCGACAGGCTGCGCGCGGAGCCCGGCGACCCCGGCTCCGCGGCGGCGTCGTAGAACTCGTCGCCGTCGGTGCCCGCCGCGCTGCCTGCGCGCGGCGCGCCGCTCAAGCTAGGCAGCACGACGCAGGGGCGCGGCCAGCGTGCAGACATGAACCAGGAGTCGCAGTGTCTGTTACGCACTGTAATTCGCATGCGGTCGCATGCGGATCCCACTAAGTGATTGCACGCTGCCTGCGCCCTTGCCAAGCATCTTACGTTCGTCTCAGCGGCTCCCATACTTGCACCCGGCGGCCTCCCACATATATTCAGGAAAAGGTGGTTGGCCCCGGATCGGGCGCGCGCCGGGCGCCTCGAAGGAGCGCGCGAGGTAGGCGTGCGCGGGGCAGCGCGCGCCGACCAGCAGGTCCTCGATCTCGAACGACGCCACGGCCACGCCGGCCGCCATGTGCGCCGCGCCGAGCGCCGCGTCCGCGCTGCCGCCCGTCGCGCGCACGGCCACGAGAGAGCGCTCGCCGTCCACGTTCACGGCCTGCCGCGCGCGGACAGCGCACCCCGCCGCGTCAGGAGCGCGGCAGCCCAGGCTCACTGTCCGTCCGCGGCTCTGTGAGCGGATTGGAGGGCAGCTGCGGGTGCGCGGTCGCCCGGCGCGCACGCCGTCGCTGTCACTTGATCGCCGTCCACAGTCATCGTCAGCCGTGCCAGGAGACTGGCGTGCCTAGAGCCTGTGGGCAGTGCACGGCGGCTGAGCGTGTGATGAGGGGAGTGCGGATGTATTCGGCGCCCGCCTCGCCCACCTACCCGCCGCCTGCAGGTACCTGCGGTGGGTGTCAATGCGGGTCGGCGACATGCGGCTGACAGTGCGCGGCATGAGAGGCTAGCGCGGGCGCAGCTGCTCGTCCGCCTCATGCAGTGGACAAGGCAGGGGCGACGCTCGTCAGCTTGCATGCCGCCTCCCACAGTGTCCAAGGGCGATTGCCTACGCACTCTATGCAGAACAACATAGCGCGGCGTCATGACGCGCCTGCAATGCGCGGGGAAGCAGTGGGGGGCCCTCTGCAGCGGCCCCGTCCCGATCTGCGTCCAAGTCCTGCGCACAAGCGACCCTCACAGTCAACGTCTTCACTGTCAAGCACATGCGCTGACCTGCGCTTGACGGACTTGTAGGCTTGCTTCAGATGCATGCGTCCTCAATGTGCCCACTTCTCGACAACACCCCTCGCACGCAACAGGGCACACCCACCTCCGCTGGCAACCACAAGGCGAGGAGCGCGCGCAGGAGCGCACCTCAGGCGGCCACCAAATGTCGGCGGTGCGCCCGCTGATGAAGATCGCGAGCTCGCCCAGCTCCGCGCCGATGCTCATGGACACCTGCATGCCGCCCCACCGCCTGGGGGCGCAGGAGCACGAGCGGCCGGCCAGGCTATCATTAAAACGAGGTCTATGCGCCACACCGCGCCCAATTTACCCGGAGCATTTCATAGCTGGGCTCGCTGACAGCGCTGTGAAAGCTGAAGCACCTGGAGCTGCTTACGTGATTACCAGCACATGCGCTCATACATCCATGTATGGACTCCCGTGCTGGATTGAGGCGCAGGCCGCTCGCACCGCCGGCTTGCCGCCGCCCGCGGCGGCCGCAGCGGCGTCGAGCGCGGGCGCGCCCTCGCTGGGCGCGCCCTGGCTGCTGCCGGCCTCCGAGTCGAACGCCGCGGCGTCCCGCGACTGCATGAGCGGATCGCGGCCGGCCACCGCCAGCGTCTGCTGCTGCGAGTGCTGCAGCTGGCGGCACCAGTCGTTTGCCTGCGTGCCAGAGCGGGAGTGAGAACCGCTGATGCGTGACGCGCGGACAGCTTGTTTGCGCACTGGCGGCACAGCGGATGCGACAAGAACATCTGCCCATGAGCCCGAGGCAGCGCAGAGGCACCTGCAGCTGTGTGCGCATACCCTGCAGCGGCAGCCAGAAGGGCGCCGGAGAGACACCATTGTATGCTCTTCACACTTGCAGAAAGCCAGGCAAAGTGCAGATAGCAGGCCACTAGCAGCTGGGCAAGGATGCGCCTCCTCAGGGCCCGCGCAATGCAGCAGCGGGCAGGGAAGGCGGGGCAGCGGCGCGCGCGCGGGCGCGCGCCTCCTCTTGGCTCGCAAAGCGCAGCAGCAGGCAGTCGCGGTCCTGCGCCGCGCGCGCAGTCTCGACACCCTCGGGGCAGGCGGCGACCACGTGGCGCACGCCGCCGCACGCCTCGGGTGGCACATGCACAATGCGCCTGCCGCGCGCGGCGCCCCGGCGTCACGGGCGCGGAGGCGCATGCAGTGAGGCAGGCGAAACTGCAACCAAAGCGCGCCGCGCTCACGGTTCGCGGGAGCGCCACAGACGCGGGCCTTGCCATCGCTCCCTGCTTTGCCTGTGACCCGGTACTGTAGCGGCACGGTTCAAGGCTGTGTGCACAGCTGCCGTAATACCTTCAGGGCTGTACGGGGTCCAGCTCGGCCAGGCGGCATGCCAGGGAAGCTAGCACCGAGCCCGGCCCAGGCAGGCTGCGATATGCAAGCCCTCCCCTCGCCCGCCCGTCCAGCGCGCGCGGCGCATCCTCAAACAAGGGCGCGCTTGTTGAGCCAGACATTGGCGGACGCGAGCGGCGCCGGCGCGTCCTGGCGCTCCAGCAGGTACAGGTGCCCGCGGTGCAGCGCGCCCCAGCGCTTGGCCCAGGAGGCCGCCGCGCGTGCCACGCCGCCCCACTCCAGCACGCGCAGCGGCCCCGCCTTCTCCGCGTCGCGGCGCCACAGCGGCTCCGCGCCAGCGCCGGTGCCGCCGCCCGCCGCGCCCGCGCCCGCGCCCGCACCCGCACCCGCGCCCGCCTGCTTGGCTGCAGACCGCGCACGCTCCCGTTTGTGTAAAAACACAGACGCGAGCTGTCAACAGCACGGAGCTGCACTGCAGGCACTTATCCCAGGCCGCATGCATTGCCGCGCTGTTGCGTCTGTCACAGCCAGCAACCCATGCATTGCGCTGTCACGCCCCTCATCAAACGCCCTCCGCCCTGTGTCTGGCCAGCGCCAGCCGGAGTGCTTTGGCGCGGTGCACCGCTGCCATGCAGGCTCCCCCTGCACGGCCGCCGCGGGCGGGCGCACCAGGGAGCGCGGAGCGCAGCACGCGCATCAGGCGCTGCACGCGCGCGGCGCTGAAGAAAAAGCGCAGCGCGGGGATGCTCAGCTGCGCGCGCAGCGCCGGCAGCGTGGGGTGCGGGTACTGCGCCACCTGCCGGCCGCGCAGCCGCGGAGGGTCGGGCATGCCGCAGGGTGTCGTTATCAGCGCATGCTTGCGGCTGTCAGTCTGCTCTGCACAAGGACAGCACAGACATCATCATAATGCCATGTGCGCCTGGTCTTGCCTGCTCTGCAGACGACATACGCATGGTTTCTTGACACGCTGGGGGCCATGTGTCCCTGGACCGCGACAAGAAAGAAGAGAGTGCAGAGCGCATCACAGCCTGAACAGAGTCGCGTCTGGATCGGAGCCAGCAGCAGCCCCAGTTTGCGTCATTTCCACAACCTGGCGCCTATACACTGACCCCGCAGATCCTTGTCGCCAGCTGATGTGGCTTGGACGGGCGCGCGGCGCGCCTGCAGCAGTGTTACAGTGCCACACCGCTCCAGCAGCGGGATGAAGGTGGCCGCGCCGCCGAGCGCGACGCCGGCGGTGCGGCTGACGGCCGCAGCGATCGCCTCGGTCACCGGGCTGCCCTGCGCGCCCTGCGCAGACAGCACCTGTTTGCAAGCGCCAGCGCATGGGAGCATGGGAGATGGGCTCGCGGCGCTTCGCCGCGCGCCAGATGAGGTGCTGTGAGAGCTGAGCTGTTGGCACACGTTGATGCGGGGCCCTGGGGAGGCTGCGCCGCGCAGGCGTGTCTGGGAGCTAGGGTCGCCGGGAGCCCCTGCATTCACGTTCAGCCATCAGGAGGAGGCTCAGCCGTGGGAGCCTGAAGCAGCGGCGCAATGGGAGCTGGACTGAGAACGCCATGTCCCAGGCACACGCGGTGGCCTGCCAGCCCGCCCAGGACAGGCGTGGAGCAACCAGACGGTCTTTGACGCGGAGCAGTCGCGGCTGCGGACGGCCCGAGCGGGATGCGCGGCGCCCGGCCGGGCGCACCGGGCCGGCCGCCGCGGCGCCGGCGCGCTCGAGCGCCGCGAACGAGAACGCGCCGTCGACCAGGTACGCGCTGATGTCGCGGCTGGTCAGGCGCAGGCACTGGTAAAGCGCGGCCGCGTCGGCCGGCAAGCGCGCGGCCGCCTCGGCGTCCGACTCCATCAGCAGCGAGCCGAGGTCGAGCACCAGCGTTAGCTCGCCTGCGCGGCGCAGGGCATGTGATAGGTTTAGGATTTCGCAAAGACATGCACGGGGTCTCGATTTGTCGGCGGCAGGTCGAGGTCCGGCGCCAGCGTCGGCGCACCTGCGCAGCGTGTGGCTGCCTGCTCATGCAGGGCCGCCGCTGCGCCCTGCCAAAGCGTGCGTCGGGACGGGACTTGGATCCCAGGGACGAGCTTCAGCCCCGACCGGGCCAGGGCGTGCGCGCACCCTGCGCCTCCGTCGCGGGCACCGGCACCGCAACCTTGGGCCCGTCAAGCTCCAGGTGCACGCTCAGCCGCGGGCGCCGGCCCAGCGCGGAGGCCAGCTGCTCGCGCGCGGCGCGCTGCGCGCGCTCTACGCTCGCCGCCGCCTGGGCGCCCAGCGCCGACAGGTCCACCACCTGCGCCGCCCCCGCGGCCGCCGGGTCAGCAGGGCGCGGGCGCCAGCCACGAGCTCATCTTTCCTTGTCATTTTCATCACCTGGCTCTGCTCCTTTAGCCAGTCCACTACCTGCAGCGGCCCTGCGGCCGCTGCTTCAGCAGGGCGCAGGGGCCAGCAGCGGACGCCGCTCCCGCACTCTCCTTCCCTCGCCTTGCCCCTCTCTCTATCGAGCCTGCAGGCAACGCTTTGCACGCGCAGGCCCGCGCCAGCGCGCCGCAGCACCGCGCTCGCCTCCCTGCCGCGTCCTGCCAACGACAAGCACATGCGCGCGAGTAGGAGCTCCCCGTTCACGGCGCGCGCCTGCTCGGTGCGGAAGAAGTCGGCCACGCGGTCAATTGCGGGCGGCAGGTAGGTGACGTAGGACGGCGCGAGCGCCAGGCGCACGGCCGTGTCGGCGCTGCCGTCCTGCGGCTGCTGCACCAGCTGCACGACCAGCGCCTGCCGCACGCCGCGCGGCCCAGCTCGGACGGGGTGCCCGCGCTGCAGGGTGCAGGCGAGCGGCTGCGGCCAAAGGCGGCATTTGGCGCAACCTGTGGGAGCATCGCTGGCGCCATGCAAGCAGCCGCAGGCATGTGCTGGCAGCTGTGCTGCGCAGTGCCTGCATGAGACCTGCACGCGGCCGGAGAGGCTGCAACAAACAGCCAAGTTTCACGGCTGTGCCGCTAGCTGGCGCACCTGGCGATGCAGCTGCGTGACGGCGACTGCTTCGTCCCCCCCTGCCAACTCGCCGCCGCCGCCACCGCCGCCCGTAGGTTCTGAAACCTCGGCCTGGTCTGCCTTCCCGCCATCGCCGCCCTCCGGCTCTGCGGCCGCACAAGCAGATGTGCAGCTGTGCATGTGCGAGCAGCATGCGTGCAGCTCTGCCTCCGGCAAGCTGCACTGTATTGTGCAAGATTCGTGGGCGGTAGCTCAGCAGCCCGGGGCTCGCACCGCTGCACATGAGGCCGTTGAAGCATACATGTACCACCCAGGGCAATTGGGGTACCATTCATGTCATACTACGTCTTGGAAGTCAGAGGGGTCGCAGCAGTGGTCCAGGGGGCCAGGCCTGCGTTGTGATTAAGGTCGGGGCTGGGCAGCGCCGGGCGCTCGGCGCACACCCCTGTGCATGTCCGCGACAGTTCCACATGCTGACAACGCGTGTGGGCCGCTTTTGCTGTATAATGCATTTCGCAAGCACGCAGCCGGCAGCAGACCGGGCCAGCCCGGGCGCGCGCACGCGGCAGCATGGCAAAGCTCGGTGTTGCGTGCAGCCGGCCGCCGGTGCGCACGAGCGTGCCCTCCGGCGCGACCACGCCCATCGCCGCGACCGCCGCGCGCACCTGCGCGCGCAGCCTGCGGGCTCAGCCAGGGCGCCCGTTCTGTGTGTCAGGCAGCACTTCGAGCACCAGCCTTCAAGCCTGAGACGGAGCCTTGACGCTTGACAGTGTGTCCAAGAGGCGCGGGCGAGGCTCTTTGCTCTGCCCTGCAGACTCGTGATAACAGCAATACAAGCTTATGATCTCCATTTCCTCACAATACTGGCCAGACTGCTTGCATCAGCACGGCGCTCACGTCCCTGCCTTTTCAGGGCACAGGCGCTCTGCTCAGAAGTGAGCGCCTCCCTCAACGCTCCACCAACACGCACGCCGTGCCTCCCACCGTCTGTGCGCATGCACCCGGGACGCGCGGCGGCGCGCCGGGCCGCACCGCGAGCGTCTTGGGGTAGACGCGCGTCGTGGCAGACAGGCCCTCTAGCCCCGCGCGCAGGACGCGCTCGCCGCCCGGGCCGTCCAGCACGAGCGCCGCGCTGCCGACGCGTGCGCGGATCTCCATGCGCAGGCTCCACTCGGTCTCGGTGTCTGCGCGCCGGCCGCGAGTGCTCACTGGGCAGCCCGCACCGTGTCCTGACACGGGTGCGGTGCAACCCGGGCGGCACAATGCCGCAGCGGGTCGGGCAGCAGGCTGTACCACAGAAAGTTGCACTGGATAAGGATACAGGTACCCAGGGGTTTGGTCGCATTGTTACTCCATTTCTTGAGCAAGCTTTGACCCACGGCATGGGTCTTTCCGAGGCATGGAGTGTGACGCCACGGGCGGAAGCGGCGCTCCGCCGCGCCGCAGCTCGTCTCCAGCGCCCTGGCCGCCGCCTCGAGCGCATCCCCTGGCCGCAAGGCAGGGGCCGGTGGTGCACGGACAGGGGCGCGCCCAGCCGCAGCGCGTCCTCCTGCTCCGTGGCCAGCTCCTTGAGCGCCTCCTCGTCCTCTGGGGTGAGGTCGCCGCGCATCTCGGCGTCCGCGTCGACGTCCTGGCCGTCGCCGGCCGCGGCCTTCTTGCCGCCGCCGCCGCCCCAGAGCCAGCCCACCCAGCCGCGCGCCGCCTTGGCGCGCCGGTCCGCGGCCGCCGCGGCCGCCTCGCGCTTCTTGGCCGCGTCCACCTGCGCGCCCGGGGCGCGCAGATCTCATCAGCGCGCGCGCCCTCCCGCGCGCGCCGCATGTGTCGGGCCCAGCCTGACGTCAGCTCCATGAGAGCTGCCTTGAAGAAAATGCACGCCCCGCTGCACACGCCGGGCGGCAGGCCAGGCAGCCCATGCACCGGCACACCTGTTGCGTGTGGTGGCAGGGGGCGCGGGGGCGCCGGGCGCCGGAGCGCGCCTTGGCATGCGCCAGGCGGCGGAATACGAGGATGGTGGGCTCGGTCAGCTGGTCGTCCATGGACGCAACCGCCTCGTCGCCGCCGACCTGGCCGCTCTCCAGGCAGCGCGTGTACTCGTCCACGTACCGCCTGCGCAGCAGCGCGGCCTGCGCGCGGCGCCGCCCGCTGCTCCCTGGAGGCCGCGGTGCAGGTGGGGCCCTGGGGGTGCCGCGGACTGCGCGGGGTGCGCGCGCGCTGCCCCTAGTCCGGCCCCTGCGCTGCGCCTCTGCGCGGCTTCGGCGCGCGCCTCAGCAGCGCGGCACAGGTGCCAGGCGCAGCCATGCTAGACCGGGCGCGTGGCGCCCCTCGCCGCCTCCACCCATGCGCGCGCAGACAGGGTTTGTGAAGGGCCTTCCCAGCGCGCCTTCTCCAGCTGCTGCCAGTTGAAGCTGCGGCCCGGCAGCTGGCGCCGGACGGCGGCGGCCGCGTAGCGCCACCAGCGCCGCGCGGCGGCGCCGCCGCGCGGCCGGCTGCCCGGGCGCAGCAGGTGGTTGGGCGCGCGCGCGGAGTGCGCGTTGAACTCCGCCAGCAGCTTCTGCAGGCTCTGGTACTGCGCCTCTGCGCGCGGCCAGGCGGCCCCGCTCATAGGGTGTTGATAGCGTGTGGGTGATAGGGTGTTAGCACAGGGGATGCCACCGACATGTTGCGCATCAGCAACAGCACTGACCTGTGGTTTATAGACGGGGTTCCCATGGCGCGAGCCGCTGGGCCGGGGCGGCGGCGGGCGCGCGCGCACTGGCCAGGTGCAGCGACAGCGCGTCCAGCTCCACGTCCGCGTCCTGCACGGCCTGGCCCTCGTCGCCGCGCGCCTCGCGCCCGCGCCGCGTGTAGCGCAGCCGCCCGTCCACCGGGCGCAGCACGTACGTGCGCACGCCCTGCCCGCGCCCGGCCACCGCGGCCTCCGCGATCGCCTCGCTCTCCTCGCGCACCAGCGGCAGCTCGTCCGGCTGCGCCGCCGCGCCGTTCCCCTGCGCCCAGCGAGCCTGTTTCGGCCGCCCCGGCTCAGGAGCGCCGGGCCGATCGGCCGTGCCTCGCGGCGGCACGCCTGGCGCAAGCGCGTGCGCTGCGCCACTGTTGCTGTTGCGGCGGGCGTCGGCACGCACGCCGCATGCGCTGACAGGCACACGGCCTGGGCGCTGCTCAGCCTCCCCGGCCTGCGGAGCGCACCCGCCGGAGGCGGTACCTTGGAGAGGAGGTGGCGCACCTGATGCTCGGACGTGCAAGCGCTCCATGCGCGGCGCCCCACAGCATGCAGGGCGATTATGACATCATGGCGCCGCAGGCGTGCGCGCCTGCGCTCCCCCGTTGGCCTGCCGCGCGGGGCGCGTCTCCTCCGCCCTTCCCCTTCCGGGCGACTCCTCCGCAGCCGCCAGGGCCGCGCTCGGCCCCTCCCCGCCGCGCACGGGCAGGCGCGGGGACGCCGCGCCCCCCTCGGCGATGCCCGGCTGGAACAGGCCGTCCCAGTCGGGCAGGCTCATGTCGCCCCAGGCCGCCCGGGGTCGCCACAGCTCGGCGCCCACGTCAAAATACAGCGCCAGCCGCCGCAGCTGCGCGGCCTGCGCGCGCAGCGCCGGGCGTGCGTTCGGCGGTATGCGCGACGCGCCATGGGCCCACAGCCCTCCAGAGATGAGCAGGCGTCGGGCGCGCCGCTGCAGCTGCATGACATGCACGCTTCTACTTGCACAGAGGCGCTGTATTGCACGAGCGACCCGCCAGGCCGCGCAGCACTCTCTGCAGCCAAACGGGATCCGCCCATGCAGCACACGGAACGCTGCAAAAGTTGTGCAGAGCACTGCGGCAGGCCTGGACCGCTGCAATGAGACGCGGCCGCCCCGCGTGCCTTGCGCAGCAGCTTGAGCGGGTCCTGCGTGACAAACGCCTCGCGGCCGGCCTCGTCCACGGTGTGCGCGCTCAGCGACTCCAGCGTCAGCCCCACAGCGAAGGGCGTCCCAGGGTTGCTCCAGTCGTCCTGCGCCACGCCAGCGCGGTCCTCGCAATCGTGGCCGTTAAGAGTCGTTGAGCAAGACAGCAGGGCTGCACCGCAGATCATGGGTCCGCACGGGGCAGAGAAGCACTAATGCCAGACGCTTCCAACCCTTCCAAAGCACGGTCTGTGACAGGTTACAACTTTCCCTGCACGCATGCGAGGTCTTGCTAGCCGCAGTGGAGCACCCAGGCAGCGCGCCTCATAGCGGATGTGCACGTTTGTGATGGACAGGCGCAGGTTGCCAATCACAGTGTCGACAAGTCCCCTGAACATGCCGCCGCCTTTGCCGCCGCCAGCTGCCGCTGCCTCAGCCTTGTCCTTGCTCTGCGCCATCCACTTGCCATCAATAAGATCAGCCTTCGGACTACAGCACCATCTCTCACACACATGCATGCCTTATGGCATCCCGACCTGCCACTCTCAACTGCAATGACAACATAAAGACAAGCATGCCTCTTCTCTGCTCTGAGAGCCGGTAGGTAAGCGGCGCTCACCTATCGATGTCTCACACATACCTGTGCTCACGCTCTTCTTGAATGACATGCAGAGCATGGACTGTCTCCTGACAGACAGGGACAGGAAGGCCTGACTGCAGGCTGCATGCTCAGTGCCAGGGAGCTGACAGAGGCGGCAGCGCTGTGAGCTTGTGCGTCGGTGGGGCTGCGAGCTGGAAGCTGAAGGCTCTGCAGATATCACCACTCATGCACGCCGCTGCTGGCTCTAAGTGCGCATCACATCAGGTGTGCGTGGAGTCCGCGGAGCACAGGCGCAGGCACCTGCATCACAGCCATCTCTGCATCCTCCAGGCGCCGCTTCTTCGCCAGGCGCTCCAGAGTGTCAAACTGCAGCGCAGCATGACTCAGCACAGTACGCAGGCCGTGCCGCAAGACCATGCGCGTCAGGACAACAGTGCATGGCAATGAGCGAAAGGCGCACATCCTCCTCCTCGGCCGTCGGTGTGACGGAGTCGTCTTTCGGGCCCGCAAGTATGTACAGGCGGTCCATGATGACGACAACTGCAGACTTGCCAAGGGACGCCCATGGAATCTGCGGCGCCACCACTCTCAGCGCAACACTCAGTCAGCACGGTGCCAGGCAACAGCCAGGCCTGTTGTCCTATGCAACAAACTACCTGGCTTATAACAGCACTTCCAAGTGGCGCGCCCAAAGGCACGCGGGCCAACTACAGCTTCACCGACTGACAGAAGGCAGGCATTACACTTTCTGAACTACTAGCACTTCCGTTCAGACGCAGCTCCCCTGGCACTGCCCTGCCTCAACGCAATTGCCCTCCAGCAGCTGCGGGACGTGCCTTGAGTGTGAGCGAGCCCAGCAGGCCAGCCTTGACGCTGATAGGCAGGTTGAGGTCGGCGAGCGCCTCGGGCTTGAGGCGCAGGTTCTTGAGCACCACATCGCCCTTGAAGACCGAGATCTTGAGGTCGCGCTGGTTGAGGCCCTCCACATAGGTGCCCAGGTAGCGATTGAGGTAGTAGGCTACCTGGGATTCCAACATTGCGTCCTTCTGGTAGTACTACACTGTTGATGCTACTGATGGCTGATGTGTCACCATGCACGACGCCGCACAGAGGTCGGCTGTGCTTGTTGCTCGTGCGCGCTTTCTTCTGCCATCAGCTTATCATCTCAAGCTTACTTTGTATGCCATCTAACCACGACCTCCATGTGCTGGAGCAGACCCTGCAACACCTGTGTTACCAGCCTGTTTAGCTAGCAGGGCATGCCCCCCCAGCGTCCCAGTACAGCATTTATCGAAGAGGCAAATGCCTAGCGATCACGGAACTCGAGCTCTGAGCGCCTCGGACCAACCGCTGTGCATGCTAGCCTTTCATGCATATGCATGTTGAGACATGACATGCGGCTGTCCTACCAAATTAGCATTGCATCCTTGCATGCTTCAGCCTGTATCTTATAAGCACAGATCACACCACTGCATGCTCACGCAGCTGTGCAAAAAACGTCAGCCATGTGTCCGGGCAGCCCGCTCACATTAGCTGATTGCCACACTTTGTGCATGCGCACACTTTAACGGCACCACAGTGGTCCCACACACCTACTATCTTAGACATACAGGCAGTGACGAAAAATCAGACAGCCCCGCTTGCATCCCCAACATAGCCTGCCACGGCAATCACTTCCCCACCCCAGCCTTGCAAGGCGGCGGGCCGCCTGTCGGCGCCGCCCTGCGGCCTGCGGGTGGCGGCTTGCTGTCTGGCGCTCTGCTCGGCTGCAATGACGGTGCTGCTTTTCCAGAGTGCTGCGCAGACGGACTCGCCGGGCCGCTGCTGTTGCGCTCCCTGCACGCGCATGGTTATCACAATGAAAATGGTCTTCCACAGGCTTTTCTGACCCCTTCACCGTGCTCATGAGCAGCCTGCCCCGCGCCGCCATGCACACCAGCAGAAGCTCGCATGTCTAGCTGACACCGCGTATTGTGTTTTGCTCGTTTTCAGTCCCGACGGCAGAACGGTTGCTGGGAGCAGCGCCCAGCGCCCTCGCAGCAGTGCGGAGCTTGGCTGGACTGTCACCAGCTTAACAGACGCATGAGTGCTGCCCGGCGGACCTTTGTGGGGCCCTCCCACTGGGTCTGGCCAGGCCATGCACAGCGCAGAGCCCCGCATGTGCACCTGCATGCACGCCTGGCTGGGTCCGATGTGCCACATGTGCTTGTCAGCACCGCTGCGCACACAACGCACCGCCTCGCCACGCCGGCCGTCCTGCCGGGGCCGCTGGTTGCACCCCGCGCCTCGGCCGGTACGAGGGCGCGCGCGGGCACGTCGAGCGCGTCCGCGGCGGCGGGCGCGGGCGTGGCCGCCGCGCTGCGGGCGCGGCTGCGGTTCAGCTGTGCGTCGGCCTCCGTCGTGAGCCTGTTCAGGCGCGCGGCGAGCCTGCATGGGTGCGCATGTGCAGTCAGCACATGTACCCTAGCGTAGAGATCGCTGCAGCAGGGCTTTACATCTGGTGAGTGCATGCCATGGGCTGCCTGCATTTGTTTGACGCTTATAGCATCTTGAAGCAACGGCTGCCTGGGCGCTGCCATTATGCCACTGTGCTAGAAAATGTGCAGGACGCACCTCCCGTGTTTCGGCCATGACAGCTCAGTGCAAGGAAGTGCGCATCATGGTCTCTAAATCATTATGCTCACATGCGCCATGCAAGTTTGTCTGAGCACATGAGCGGGGCATGTACGGGAGGGGCGCCAGCCCGCTCGCTTGCCTGGCAGCCTCGCTGCCGCTGCTGCTGCCGCGCGCCGCTGCGGCATGCGCGCGCGGCGCCCACGCCTGAGCTGGCTCGTCGGCGCCGCCTGCCGGGCCCCCGCCAGCCCCAGCGGCGGGCCGCAG
>JAABUV010001346.1_pt1 | contig 35663 bp, 29 predicted proteins | sample 5559971 | NCBI WGS metagenome assembly JAABUV01 (sample SAMN10711881, study PRJNA513362) | rock metagenome | isolation source: Antarctica rocks | place: Antarctica: Victoria Land, Knobhead nord | collected 2015-12-19
GTCATGTTTGGAAAAGAGCGCTGAGCAGACTGATGTGGTGCAAAATTCCGCGCATCTGCATCGCTGAAGTCGACTCGTCTGAATGACGCGCTAGAACCCAGTGACTGGTAATCTGGTTCATTTTGAGAGCTTCGTCCGCCAGAAATTTGAGCTTATTATCGTTCTCAGCTCGACAACCGCATACCTCATGCTCTTGAGAGTTTCTATCCCTTTGAACGTCACAAGATTCTATGATCTACAATACTAGTAGGGGGAACCTCACCAATGACTAAGCATACGAACATTTGTTTGTTTGTTTTGCCTCAGAACCTCAATCGTAGATAGATGAAACCTAGCCCCTTCGAGACTAGATGCGCTACATCTATTCAAGTAAGCGACGATGACTAAGCCTCTTTAGATTAGCTTCTTGCTTACTACGTAAGTTTCAACTACTACGTCTGAGCGCAGTAGCTCAAATTACAGTCTGATCTGCGTTAAATCTGAAATAATATTGAATTCTGTCACTATCTTATTTATTATGACAAATAAACAAACATATTAACATTATAATAAAAATAGTTTACATAACTAATTATATTAAATATTTACTCACAATTTAAAGATAATTGCATTGCAATGATCACAAATACATTAATTAACATTAAAGTATTTAAGATGAGATTGATAACTTTTATGACTTTAGTAAAGTTAAACAATGATGATATAATATAAGTTTCAAAATACAAGTTCAGCATAATAATGATCAATTATGAGTTATTTATGATTTGTTTTATATAATAATAAGTTTAAGAATCTTAACTTTTGCAATGATTTTAACTTTTGCATTCTTTAATGTTTAAACAGTCTGTTTTGTTATGAATTTGCATAAAGCAAATCATATGAGTATATTTTAACTAGAAATTCAAAGTTAAAGAAGAAAGAAGATTGAACATGTTGAAAGTCTTATATTCATGAAGACACGCAAAATCACTAGCGTGTCAACATCAGCTTTGTACTAGTTTATAATAATTTAACATGATTTATGTTAAATTAACTTAAAGTGCATGCTTGCAACATTACTTCTTTCTTTTATTAAATAATGTTTTCATTATTACTATCATGATGTCAGATCATCACTTAAGTTTAAAATATAAATCAAAGTTTACTTTAATTAATTTATAATCAACTCACTTAAGTTGATTGCATAATGATTAAAATTAATTATAAATTATTAAGATTTTAAATTCATTGAATTTATTTCACAGTTCAATGAATTAAGTCATTAATTTAATCATCAACATTTTAATTTAATAATAATAATAATAATTTATATATTTTTATGACATTGATTAAATCAACTCATGAGAGAAATTTATGCTATGTGTGTCAAGTGAACAAAACTCTCTGAAATATAAAATCGCTCGCTGTTTATACAACTGTTACATGCAGTCGAAATGATAAAACTGAAACTTTGTATCAAATTTGTTTGCAATGATTACATGTTAGAAAATGAGTGTTCTTGTCATTTTAAACTGCTTCAGCAGCTTCATTTTCATCATCATTCTTGCTGTTGTCTTGAGATTCTTCATAATTGAGATGATGATTTGATAGTTCATGAAGTCAACGTCTTGTAGCATATTCAATCAAAGATGCATTCAATTTAAACAATGCATCAGAATATGCTTGACTGTCTGATGATTTCATTTGCAGTTGCATTGAGAACTATTCGCGCTCAATACATTTCTTGAGTGCAGATAAACATTCAGCTTCATGCGTTCAATTCTGATGTGAATTGCAAGAATGCTTTCAATCTTCTGAAAATCATCACGCATTCTTACTGACTTCTTGAATAGATGAAATCTTTGAGCGAAAGATGCATTGATATCTGCAATGCATTTCTTGTAGTTTTCTCATTGAAGATTTCATTGACTTTTATGAAACTGTGCAATTGCATGTTCACTTGTTTGAATCAACATTAAGAGATTAAGTCATCTGCATTTAAACTGTATCTTTGCTCTCTTGTGAATTGAAACGTTCAGAAATGTTATTTTTTTGAAGATTGAAAAGCAAAAGATGAGTCTATTAATTTTTATCAAATAAGCATGTATGATTTTGCATGCTCATTGAGTCTTCTGTATTTTGTCATCGATTCAACTGCGTAGTGTGACTTGATTCTGTAGCTTGTTCAGATGAACATATAGCGAGAATGTATATGTTTCAACTTTTAACATTTTGATGTTTACTTTCTTGAAGACATTAATCACATATCACAGCATCTGATTCTGAAGAGTTTCTAATCTTCATTTTATATTTGACAATTCTTCTTCTTTATTGCGTTGATGTTATATCGATGCTTCAAATGTCATTTCTGATTTTATTATCACTAAGTATATCTGTCTTGCTTTTGCGAATGTAGCTTCTCAGATGAAGATCTCAAGTTGACTAAGCATCAACATCTTAATGACATAATCTGCTTCTACTTGTATAAATGAGATTTTCATGCAAACGAGATTTCTGCGTACGCTAACTAAAACTATTTATATTAGTATTATTTTTAGCACGCTAAATTCAATACTATCTGTTGCTAATCTTTTTAAATTAAAGTGCGCAGAAATCTCGTTTGCATGAGAATCTCATTTATATAAGTATTTGATGAAGATGCAAATCTCATCATAGTTTCATGTTCAATTGAACTTCAAAAATTCATACGTTTGATTTCAACTTTATTATCGAGTTTTTTATGTGTAAACTGACTGTCATGTTGAATCTTTTTGACTTGCAAATGAAGTGTGTGAATTCATATTTCTCTGAAGCGAACGTAGCATCATAAGTTCAAGCTCACTTTGCACAGATGTCATGTGCTTGACTCAGCATTTCACAAATTGATTCTGTGATTTTGTCATAGATCAGAATATTGATGTCATTTATGAAGTTAAACACTTCAATTTTGATTTCTAAAGCTTTGCATTTTTCAATTAAGCTTGCGTTAAAGAATAGAAAGAGAATCAATGATATGAAGAATCTTTGTGATATGTCAATGTTTATTTATCACATCACGCTGATTTGTTCATTAAACATCAGCAATAATTCTTTGTCTTTCAGAAAGCTGCAAGTTCATTTGACTATATAGTTTGATGTTCTTCTCATTCTCAGAGTGTGTAGAAGTCTGATGTGCAAGACATGATTAAACATCTCAGCAATGTTTAAACTAAGCATGAAGATCATGTACTTAATTTTGCAGTCTCATACTGCATGTACTTGATCTACTAGTAGATTCAGCGCTGAGATCATGAATTGTTTGCATCTCACTCTCATTTGAGCGTTTGAAAGCATGTGATGAGTCTCAGTAATATCACTTAATCTTTTGATCATAATTGATTTCAATGTCTTACTCATGATGTTTAACAGAGCAATGAGTTGATACATCTTCAAATCAATATAATTGCTCTTCTTTGATTTACATAGTACTATTGTCTGAACTTTTTTGAACTGCTTCAAATAATATTTTTGAGTTACACATGCATTGAATAAACTGATTAGTATCAAAGTCAGTTTTGTTAAACTTGCTTGAAGCACTTTATTTGAAATTTTGAATGCTTCTGACACTTTGTCAACTTTTACTCGTTGAATCATCTGTCTCATCTCATCTTGTGATAAGACTGAATTGAACAACACTGTCAGCAATATAAATGATTTTGAAATATTGCTGATGTTTGTTTAAGACAATGATGAAAAGAACTTCTTTTATAAAATCTCTGTTTTTTCTTTGAATGAATCTGCTATGTGATCGAAATCATTGCTCTTTAGTGACAAAAACTGTGAAAGTTTCTTAAGTAACTGACTTTCAATTCTGACTCATTTTGCGAAGCATCAAATCGATTTCAATTTGTTACTCAGCTCATGCATCTGTGATATAAAATGTGAACGTTTTACTTCTTTAATGATCTTGTTTTTGTGATTGTTGTATTTCAGATAGTCGTTTCATGTCTCTAAAGTATTTTGCGTTTTTTATACAACTCATAGTCATCGCGATTTCATCACAACTTTTGAGCAAATCTGATTTCAGAAGTCTTGTGCTTAATTCAATGACTTTGCTTAAGAAGTAAACTTCTTGATAACTTCTTGTAATGCATGAGTGATCTCAATTACTCTGTCATCTATTGCTGTCTTGTCATTGAAAGAATGATCAATAAGAAAATGTATTCTTAAATGAGCATTTAGTGTCTCTGTGTTCATTTTCTTTCATAATCAACGAGTTGTAAGCTGCATGAAGAATGTGCGTAGACACAGCTTCATGACAATTGAAAGATGATTAGATTCTTGATGCAGATCAGTTTTTATCTTGCATTTGTGTATCATGAACTGTATTTTCTCGCTGTCAAACGCTAAATTTATTGTTGTGAGCTGATTGTGAATCTCTTTAGTAATTATGTCTGATTCAAGCAATAACTTTAATCTTGTGTTCATAATAATGTTCAGTAGAGTATCAATTGCTGTGTGATGAGTAAAGCATCTTCTGTTTCTTCAATGTTGTCAGAGACTAAACTAAACTAAAGATTCTATCAATATAAAGAATTGATTATTATATTACTTGAACTAGATACAGAACAATACATCAGATAATGTACAAGATGAAAGACAAAGAATGAAAGAAAAGAATGAAAACTCAACTTTTATATACATGAATTGAGCAGAATCAAGACTAGACAGTAGTTTTATTGACTTAAAATTGCAGAACGACTGAAATGATTGAAACAGAATTGTTGAGACTAAATTAAGATGATGATGATTAAATTAATGACTTGATTCAATGAATCGAGATTATTTAAGATATCAACGATTTATGTTCTAAATCGAGTTGATGATCTGACATCATGACAAATGTGAATGATGCAGATTGAAATCTTTTACAATTAGCTGTTTGCAATCTTCTTTGATTAGTTTGTTCAGACGAGAAATAGTAAATAATTCTTCTGTAAAGATGATAAACAGCAAGCACAAGTTATAAATGTTTATAAGTTGTAATGTTTGTATCTCATCTTTCAAGTTACTAATTTGTAGCTTGATTAAGCAGATGTTTGATTCAATGATTTTCATCATTTATTAATTGAGTTTTAAATGCTTGTTGATATAAATGCATGTTTTTGCTTAAAATGATGAGTCTTTCACTAGATGAAAGAAGTTGTGAATCAAGCTAAACATCTGCAAAATGTTAACATTGCAATCTTGTTTCTGAATGATTATTATGTTAAATTTATGAACTTCTCTGTCTATCAGAAATGATTTCTGAATTTTCAATGACTTTCTGATGTTATATTGTAGAATTCACAGAAAGATTTAATTTGTCATAGAGATATCTGTAGCTATTGTTGACTCTGTACAAAGACAGCTTTTTATATGCTTTTAATCATTGAAAGTCTTTCGTATTTTCTGATTTGATGCTTCTGTGTCTGTTCAGACATCATGTTTTCTGAGTCACTAATCACGCTTGAAGAGTAATCGACTGATCTCTTCTTGACTTTCATCACTTGTCATGTTGACTCGTTGATATCTCGACTGCTTGTTATCATCGAGACATTCATTAAACTCGATGAATTCATTGAACTCATGAGATTCATTGAACTCAAGAAGTTCAAAGAGAAAGAAAAGAATGAGCGATTGTTTTTCAACGCTTTAAAATATTTGATTGATTTGTTTTAAAAGATTTCTTCTGCTTGCTTTATCTGTAGTTTTCACTTGAGACATAAACATCTTCAGAATTCGTGACTATCGTTGCAGTTCACGCATCGTCTTTTATTCATCGACACAGCGCACTCTTTGATATGATGTTTATCTGCGCATTTGAAGTAACACTCTTTATTTTTGCAAAATCTAGCTATATGATCAAAATCGAAGCATTTATAACATTATGTGATATGACAGTTCTTTTTAAACAACTTGCATGAGCATTCTTGATATGAATTCAGCATGTTTACATCTAGCAGTTGATTCATCATCATTTCAATCATGATCTTTACAACAAGCGATGAGTGAACTTTCTCACTTTTGACTATCTTCTTAAGTCAAGCTATTCTTAGTATCTTTAGATCTTCATAAAGTCTTACGTTGTTCTTTATCAATCTTTTGATGATTGTCTTTTGATTGCTTGTGTTCAATGTGATGTGTACATCATATGCTAATATCACGAAGCTTTTATGCACTATATGTGCTGAGCTTGCGATTCTCTTTACTCATGTCTGAAACTTTTCTAAAGCTGCTTGAGCTTTCAAACTCATTGCATGAAGTGCAATGTCTTTACTTTCAAGCTTGCAAAGCAACATTATTAAATCTTGTTGCGTTGTTAATATGCTTGCGATTTCTTGAAAGATCTGATCAATCAATCTCTTTTGTATCTTTTTCATCTCTTTTCTCTTCACTATTTTCACTAAAATCTCACGTTTCTTTCAAAGCAATGACAAATCATCTCTGAATCATTGCTTCTTTGTTGTCACTTCTTCTTTTGCTACATCAACTCATGATGATGTTTCAAATGTGAAACACATATTTTCTTATGTTTGTAGTTGTTTATTAAGAAGTTGAATGAATGTCTTTAACTTTTGTACATTCTTCGTGATGAATATGTCTTGACTTTCAATCTTTCTTTCTGAAGTATTTCAAAAATGTTGAATCAGCTTTAAGATCACTTCTTTTCATGAGTGATCTTTGCTCTTCTCTTTCTTTAACATCAATGTCTGTGTTAATAGATTGATGATGCTGATAACTTTTGTCTCATCATTATGTGAATGTTTAAATCTTGCGTTGCTGTCTCTCTGCAATGAGTCAACGCTGCTCGCAATCATCATTGAATCAACATTACTGCTGCTTATGCAATTCATCATTGTTTATTCATCTACTTGATCTTTTCTCTCTCATTTATAATGCTTTTTTCAAAAGTTTGTTTTACGTGCGTTATGATTGTTTCATTTTAATTTAATCTTAACAATTTTATTTCAATCATTTTAATTATATGCATGAACTTTTGCAATCTTAAATCAATAAAACTACTGTTTAGTCTTAATTCTGCTCAATTCATGTATATAAAAGTTAAGCTTTCATTCTTTTCTTTTCTTTTTTTATTTTTTATTTTATACATTATTTGATGTATTATTTTGTATTCAAATTGATCAGTGATGAAACTCATCTGTACATGATGCTGATTACAAATCTACTGTTTAGCTACAGTAAAGTTTAAAGATTATTAAAAGCTTGAATGACATCAAGATGTTGCATGATGATGAAGCACTGTGCATTCATTACATGCAGAGTTTTCGTGATTGCATAAACTTTAATAATCTCAATGCATATGTTACAAAGTAATTTGCACGCAGATGAGAAAGTTAAATAAAATGCAGAACTATGAGAAAAATTGTTTATGAAAATCATTCAATTCAGTATCTTGTCGTTGCAATGATAAGAACTGAGACAGAACACTCTTGTGTTTGATTTGTTAAGAATGATTAGCAAAAAAAACTTAAATCATGAACATTCTTTAAATTTACATGCTAACTACATATAAATCTTGTTAAAACTGCATGTCTATTACTATGACATAAGCAATTCACAAGACTCATTAAGTTCAACATGAGTAAACTCAAGAATTTCATTAATATTGTTTAACAAATGTTCAGACATAAACAATTTATATGTAAATAATATGCTGATGAGAAGACTTCGTTAAAAGAAGAGAAACATAAGTAAGTTAATAAAGAATGATTGAACTATGTTATTTGATTAAAAGTGTAGCATATAAACATTTTTGCAAAACATAATTGATTTGCATGAGAAAAATCTTTACAAATAATATGAAACAAATGAGTTGCACACTTTACAAGCGAAGCGAGCATTTGCAAGACATAATATACAATGATGACAATTGTTGATCTTAAGAATCTCATCTTTTCACTGAATTCTGACTCTTGAATGTCTTGATAATAAAGTCAATTTCTAGTTGAAAACATCATCTGTATAGTTTAAAAGAACAGTAGCACATGTTGATGTGATTAAAGAAGAAATCAACTGTGATATGCATGTGTATCACAAATGAAATGTTTGTGATTCATGCTTAAGAAGTAAACTGTTGAAATTTGAGCAGTGAGAGATTTTATTCATCTTGAATTGTGAACTTGTTGCAAGAAAACTCTTTGAGTAATCTCTCAAGTTTAAGAAGAAAATCAGCATAGAGATTGTACTTTATGTATGTTGCATGCAATGTATACAACATATTTTTGATAAATCTAAATGCAGATGACTCAATCTTTTAATGTTGATTTAAACAAGTGAACATGCAATTGCACAGTTTCATAAAAGTTAAAGAAATCTTCAATAAGAAAACTACAAGAAATGCATTGCAGACATTAATACATCTTTCGCTCAAAGATTTCATTTATTCAAGAAGTCAGTAAGAATGCGTGATGATTTTCAGAAGATTGAAAGTGTTAAAGATCAGTATAAAGTGAGTCATATGAGTGTCATTTAACTAATAAATAAATGCTAAGAAAGAAAAGTATCTACAAAATAGAACTTGCAGCTTATATGTGTGTTTCTGATCTCTGTGCTAGGCTCGAAAGAATTGACGTCTTACACAGATGATGCAAAGACTCGATGACATTATTTCTAGCTCAAATGCTTACTAGACTCAATTAGAAATAATCAAGATTAAGAATAAAGTTAAGAATAAATCGAGAATAAAGTCAAGAATAAAGTTGAGAATAGAATCAAGAATAGATCAAGATTGTAACATTACTTTTTCTTTTCAACAATTCATGTTTGCATGAATGTATTTTCTTAGTGCGCTTAATTAGAATATTAAGTATGAAAGTCATCAACAATATTTTGAGCATTCATGAATTCATCGTCGTTAGCGTTATATCAGTTGAGATCATTGTCATAATTCTTTCATTTGACTTGATATTGAAGTCATCTTTAATATTATTGAGAGTTCAATATATTGTCAATCTCTCATTTGTTCTCATCATTTATCACTATTGATTTCAAGAATTCATTCTTCTGATCAGACGAAGAATCATCAACGACAGAATGAAGAAGCTCTGAATGAAACATATCATGTATATACATAGTGCTTGATAGTTTCAATTTATAGAAAAAGTTAACAAAGTTTATGATTTTGAATGAATTAAGCATTTTGTCATTTAGCTTTTTGAAGAATCTTTCTGTAATAATGTTTCTTTCGTTCAGAAACATCTTTGATTTGATCTTGTAATTGATCTTCTTTCTATGCTTATTAATTTGTTTCATTATTCATTTTCATGTTTTCATCAGAGCTTTGCAAGCGAAGATTAACATCTTGTTCATATAATTAAATATATCTTCGATTCTGATGATCTGCAAGCGTTCGCAAGTGCTTTCATACTTGATGATGTCAGAGTTGAAGCTTATATAAGAATGAAAGTTCTTGTTCATGAAGAAGAAAGTCAAGAAAATGATTGAGAACAAGATGTTATTGTTGATAAACTCAATCATGAGTAATCACTTAAATCAGTCATTCTGCATATATGAACAGAAGAATTGAAGATATCGCTTGATGTTCTGATTGACTCATTTACTTTAATCATCAATTTAAGAATGATAGACGATGAACAATTGAAGAGAAATGCTCAGTCGTTTGCAAAGAAACTTTCATAGTATAAAGATGAATTGCGAATCTCGATCAAATACTATGAAGCTGAGTAAATCATGAGTTCAATATACTCATTGAATCAGCATTTCAGCTGTCTTTTCAACAGTGATATCTTCATCATCAATGATGCAAGAAATATAATGTTTTTTCTTTGATAATTTGCAGATGATCATCAGAATAACATTGTACTCGCTTGAATCAAATAAATTAATAATGAAGTTTATTGCTATATCTTGTCATCGCTATTCAGATATCAATAAAGATTGAAGCAAGTCGTTTGATTTATCTTTAAATGTCTTTAAACATTGACAGATATAGCAGTTTTGAATATATTAATCTATCGTTTTTCGCATGAATAATTAATAGTAGTTTCGCTTTATGACTTTCATAGTTTTAAAAATATCAGAATGATCAATTGATGATTGATTGTGCATCTCATGAATCAGATTCATTTGTAGAAGCTCGTTGAATGAGACTTATAGCTGACTATCATGATACAAGATTTCATTCTGAGTTTAACAATTCTTTAATTTGATATCTTCATATTATGTTTTATCTTTTACTATTGCTTCGCGAAGTAGCGTACAATTCTCGTCGATTCTATTAGTTTCAAGAATCTGTTTATAGATTGATTCACTGATGTTCTTCTCTAGATCAGCAATTTTCATTCAATTCAAAGTCAGAATAATGATTCATTAATAATGAACGCACTCATTCTTAGAATCTCTGAGCATGACATTGACTTAATGAGTTAATGCATCAATCTTGATGTTTTATTTATTAGATCAATATATTATCTTGAAGTTGAAGTCAATGAGCTTTTGTACTCAGCGCATCTGTTGTCTGCTAAGCTTTTTATTCTTTATCAATGATGTTAATGCTTAATAATTGATAAAGACTTTGATAGAAATGTCAGTCAGCTTCAGCTCAGATCATCAATGCTCAAACACTTAAATGATGATCAGCTGTTTCTTATCATATATTTTGTAGTTGCATTCAACAGAAGACATGTTCTTGCTATAAAAAATCATCAAATGTAGTATTTCTTCATCGTCATATTAAGACAGAACTTCATCATTGATAAACTAATCACAACGAGTCGAGTCATTGAGATCAAGTTGAGTTCTCAGCTCGTCAAGACTTGATTCAAGTCAGAATTTTGAAACTGAGTATTTGAGTTGAATCACAATGTTTGAATTAAGTATTCAAATTGAGTTAAAGTGTTGAAATCAAATATTGACTCAAATTCTCAATTCAATTCGTCAAGACATGAAGCAAAATACTACTAATATTCATTTGAATGTTTGATAATGCAACAGAGTAATGCAATTGATTGAAGAAAATTCATGCTTGTTTATTTACTACTGCTAATCTGAGATCACTATTATCTCATCATTCTTCTTCTTCTTCTTCTTCTTCTTCTTCTTCTTCTTCTTCTTCTTGTACTTCTCATACTTCTTCTCGTACTCGTTCTTGTACTCGTTCTCATTCTCAATCATATCTGCATCATCATTTCTCTTGCTAAATTTCACCTTCTTGTCATCGTCGTCAATCTCAATAATATTGTCAGATTCATCATCTGATGAATCTAGTGAATTAACTATCTTTCGATCAATCGCATTTTTTTCATTCGAAAATGCGCTCATAAATTTGTTGAATTCTTGTATGACATCTGAATCATTTGTCACCTTCAATTCATTCAATTCTTCGTAATGGAAAATGCGTTGCTGAATTAATTCAATAGTAGATATCATGTATCTTGACATGTTTTTCCCAAGTTCATCTTGTTGTGCAATAGTTTAATGCATACGTTAGTCTTGTCTTTTACATCAAACACAGTACATACATTAACAGTAGAAGTAGTATTGAACGTCATCTTCATGACTATTGCTTCAAGCTTCGCTCGCTTTGCAATCTTCTTCTTTCTTGTCTTCTTCATCAAATTCACTTCAAAGCATTGAGCTATTATACAATCAGCTTTTGAAACACATATGCATTACTCAAATGCATTATTATGCAGACTTTTTTTCACTCAATCATTCGTGATTGTATTTTGTATATTGTTCTTCATTTTCATCTGCTTCGCTTTGATGACTTTCTGATAGACGTTGATGCTTCTCAATTTAATGAGTTGTTTATAAAGAGTCACTCAATCTGCACTTTGTTTAATATAAAGAGTTTTCTGATCTTCATTTCATTTCATTGCATAATTTCTACTTGTAATTAACTGCAACTTGATTAATAGATTGAACATTCTGCGATTTTGATTAGTCTCAATGATAATGCATATAAATAATGCTTAACAATCTTCTTATCTGATAGTGATGTTGAAGTGTTTTTTCTAATAAACTTAGTCACAATAGATGAGTGCAATAAATAGATGTGAAACGTAGAAAAAGTTAGAGTTAAAATAAATGTTGAGCATAGATAAAGTTAGAATTAGAATAAATATAAGATGAGATGTAGATAAAATTAAAGTTAAAGCTGAATGTTAGAATTTATTCATCATCTTAGAGCTGCAATCAACACATTCATCATATTAGTGCTAATCTGAAAACATTCGTCATATTAATTCTATTATAAACACAGTCAACAGTCATTATCTTTTGTTTACACATCATTTCTTGTTTATATCGTACTTTACTTTGCTTTCACTTAACTCAATAGTCTCAATTTTTCAAATTGTTGTCAGTTGATATACATTATGACTTGTTGCAAGCAAACAGATAATTCATTTAGATAATGCATTTCTTGTTACGCATTGCTGACAGACTTGATTTAGAACGAAAGTTTAAAGATGCATCATGTGATGATTTAAGAGTTTCAACTCATGATGATATGACATCAGATAATTGAATCACGAATGAATCAAGAGCAGACTTAAAGACTTTATCTAAAAGCAAGATCAATAGAATTCAGAAGATAACGCAAACAGATAATGCATCAAGCTATCAACAGCTAATTTATCATGACAGTCAAAGAGAAAATGAAAGTTCGAAATTGTTACACTTCAAGAAATACGTCGTTATCAGAGAGATGCAAATTTGTTGATATCAAAGATCTCATTTGAAAGAATAGTTCACGAAATCATGCAGAATGAGATTGATATAAACAAGATAAGTCAAAGAATGAATGATGTGAACTATAAAATTCAGACTTTGACACTGCTTGCTCTTCAGAAGATCACAGAAGTGTTTCTATGTAAATTTCTTGTCAGTAAGTGCATTACTCATTTGCATTATCATTGATGTTTTACAACATTTACTGATATAATGCTTTACATATGCAGATAGCAATCTTCTTGCTATTCATGTCAAGCGAGTAATTCTTCAGCAGAGAGATTTGATATTCATGAAAACTTTGATGTGCAATCTTGAAATTCAGTTGAGTGCTTAATGAAAATAGCATTCATAATATCTTGATCAGATCAAGTTATTTAGCATAGCAATACATGAACTGCATTATCTTTTTGCATTATCTTTTTGCATTATCTTTTTGCATTATCTTGTAACTGTATTATCATACTACATATATTAACAATGCAAAAGTGACTTCAAATGAAATGATATTGAACATTTAAACAATAATAGAACATAAAACATTCTGCAAATCTGCTTCGAAAGAATCAGCAGCTTCATCAATCGCGTTATCTTTATCTTCTTTTTTACGATAAATATTTCATGCTTTGATGATAGTCTTCTTAGAATTCAAGTTCATGATACAATTATAATACTTAAGAAGCATTATTTATTCAACTGATTCTGAAGTCATTTGTGATCAATCTCATTGACAAACTCTTCTTGCAAGACTGAATGTTCATTCAATATTTATAAAGAATATTAAACATGAAAGAAAATTCTTAGTCATTTGAGTCAATCTTGAATAGTTCAAGACGTTGTCTCTTTAATACTTTCATGTTGAAAACTTCTTAACAATAGCATCAGTGCAAAAATATTGATCATCTTTACTAACAGATACAAAGCAACGTTGAGTTTTTTGAAGAAGAGTTCATGTAATCATCACAACAAACTATAACATTGTTAACAAATGATCAATTGCATTATCATATTGCATTATCTGATCAACATCACTAGTCACTTGCGCTCTGACTTCTGCAGTTGTAGTTTTCTCTTTATAATGATGATGAAAATAGTTCTTGAACTCTTTTCTGTACTTGTTGTAATAAAAATGAGAATTATTCTCATTTGCATCTCAATCTTGATACAAATTCAGCTTTTGAGTAGAATTTAAAATCATAGCAAGATTGTATATCAATTCATCTTTGCTCTTCGTCTTGAAATAGTACTTTGCAAGCTTGTTAAAAGCTAGTTTGCAAGCTTAAAGAACAAGTGCTTGTGAAGTACATGCATTATTACGTACTATTGTCTCAATAACATTGAGATGATTGAAAAGAGCATCAAACATTCAAAATTTTAAATGTATATCAACATTGATGATTCTAAATATGATCAGAGTTAGCTCATAGAAAGAATTTAACATGTTGTTAATAAGCAATACTAGTGATCATTTATTCTTCTTTAATTGAATAGCTTGAATCTTTGCATCTGTCAAGAATTTCTCAACTCATGTATTGATCATGTTACGCAGTTGATATGCACGTTAAAGCATCAAATAAATAAAGTTTCAGCGAATGCAAATGTCTTGTATCAATTTTCAAGATCTTGTTGCTTGCAGCTTTAAAAAGTGAAGCTTTCGTTGAGAAAAACTGTTAATAAGAATAGTAATAGTGCAAATCTGTTTCATTGATTAGTAAATGCATTATCTTTTTGCATTATCATCTTGATAAATATCTTCTTGACAACAGTGCAAAGATCATTGCTTGTGATTACATTCTCAACTTGATCATCATTCAATGACACAGCGAAATTGTCATTCAAAGTCTTTGATTCAATAGCTCTGATAAATTCTTGAGTCATTAGATTAATGATATGAGTCATACAAGAAATCGAGTTTTGTGCTTTATCTTATGAAATGTCACGTCGATTGAGCGCTCTTTCAAGCTTCTTCTTTAAAGTGTCATTGTTGCTTGCATTATCAGTAACAACATCAAAAAGCTTGTTCTTAATGTTGTATATATTCAAAATCTTGAACAGCTCTTGCATCAAATGATGATCAGTATGCTCAACTTCAAAAGATGTAAATTCAATGAGATGTTCACGATATTGAAATGCAGTATTCATTCAATATATCAAGACTCTCAAATAAGCGACTTTTTAAGAACTAGATCATGCATTCAATGCAATAGAAACACGTCGTGACTCTTTTAAATCTTGCTTTATCTTTGCATGAATCTCATCATATTTCAAGAAAATCATGTTTGATAATTTAGTGCAATGCATGAGAGTAATCTCTGAACGAAGCATTTGTAGTAACTGTCAAAAATGCTCGTTTTCGATGATTTAAAAAGACAAATTCAGTGCAATGAAGATCTGACACAATATCTTTTTTCAATTCTGTTGATTGAATTGAGATGATAAGTCGATATGACTTTTCTTCTATAAATATGTTAACTTTGCATTATTTATTTACATTATCATATTAAACTTACACGACTGAAATTTATCTTGAGCTGTGAAAGAAAGTTGAGTCGTTTTCGTTTCATGCAAGCATTTGTCTTAAGATGCTTGATCATATTGATTGTACTAGATTCATTAATAGTCATAGAATGATTTAGAATTTTAAAACAATTCTTGCATAAAATCTTAGAATATTCTTTCAATGTTAAGATCATTTAAATAAACTGATTTCAGATGTTGAATTGTTTATTTACTTCAATCTTCTTAGCTCAAAGTGAATTATCTATCTTTCTTTGAGTCTTGTTGATGACACTTTCGTCAACAGACATCTGTAGTCATCATTGTTGAAATTGAGCATTGATATCAGAACTTCACTCAATGTACTGATTATTCTCTCTTAATATTAGAAGAGAAGTATCGCGATGAATTTTATTCATCGCTTCTTGAAGAGTTTATCTCTTTTCGATGAAAATCTGATTAATGTTTCGTGAATCTTGACTTGCAAAGTCATTAGAATGAAGATTACTGAAAGTAAACAAATGAACGATCAAGAAATTAAATTCTTTCTCGATCAAAGATCTTGATAATTTATATGTCTTATCAGAATCAAACATCTTGCAATGTATTTTATTGATAATGCAACAAGATAATGCAAACAACAAGATGATAATGAAGAAATAAGAAATAGTTTTCTTTGTTGCATGTAAATCTTTCAAATATAATGATGTAATAGATTTAAAAATAGTAAATCTTAATATTTGATATCATTTTCAATTGCTTGATGAGTCGAGTTAAAAACTCAAATTCTGACTTAACTTGAGATTGATATTGAGTTGAGTCACAAGATTGATATCGAGTATTTGAATCAAGTCACGACATTAATATCGAGTACTCAAGCGAGTCAGAAAGTAGATATGAAAACTCAACTTGATGATCAGTCTAATCATTGACGTAGTTGAATGAGTCAATTTCAAGAATAGTTTTATGAGTTTGATTAAAGTGATAAAGTATCAAAGTCTTAATCATACATCTCTTTATATAATTGAATGTTGTTTGACAGATCTCATTTCATTCAAATATGATTTTCTTCTGAATAAGTTGAATCATGAAATGAACAATCTTCGAGAAATTCTTGATAAAGCGTTGATAGAAATTGCAGAAGTCAATAAAGAACTATATCTGAGTGAGATTGATGAGAATAAATCATTTGACAATCATCTGTATCTTTTAAGAATTCATCTTTAGTCTCTTGATGAATATCAATAGTTTTAAAAAGATAATTTCTTGCACATGAAACTTGCATTTGTTTATGTTCATCTGTAGATCAATCTCTCGTAGTTTATGCAAGATTAATCATACATGTCGCTTGTATTTCTTCAAGATCTTGCTGTAAATAATAATGTCATCTAGATAAATCTGACAAAACTGATGTAAATATTCAAACAACACGTTATTCATATAATGCTGATAGAAAGCAGATTCGTTGATTAAATCAAAGAACATTACATGATATTTGTATGAATTGAAAAAGATAATAAAGATAGTCAAATCTTTGTTATCTGAATGCATGCATAGTTTGTTGAACGTGACAATGATGTTTAATCAAGTCAAATACTTGCTTTCTTGTATATGAGCGAGAGTCTCGTCTATCAAGAGCAAAGAATAGTGATCTCGTTTGATCAAAGCATTGAGTTTTTGATAATCAACGCAGAAATGCAGACTATCATCTTTCTTTTCAATGAACAAGATGAGCGAGACGTATGATGCAAAGCTGAAGAAAATGAACTCTTTGTTTAAATGATTGATCAGATACTTCTTTATCTTCTGAAGCTTGTGATTGAACATCTGATATAGTCTGCTTCAAGAAAGCATTTCTTTATTGATCAACTCAATTTTGTGATCATAGAAATGATGCAATGATAGCTGATTGATCATAGCTCGATTGAACACGTCTAAATAGTCATGATACTCGAAAGAAAGCTTGACTTTGATCTTCTTAAGAATCTCAACGTGTGAAAGCTCATGCAGATTCACTTCTTCAGACTTATTTTCAACTGTAGTTATGAGTCAATCGATTTTCAAGATGATAACAGCAAAGATCTTGATGTCTGATTATTTGACTAACATTTTATATGTTGCAGTCTCTATTATTTCAATGTTTATTAAATCTAAAGTCAGTTTAGAAATTTTGACGTTAGTTAAAGTCGCGTCACATGATTTTAACTGTTCAATTTGTTTAACTGACTTCTCATTGAACTGACTGAAAGAGAATGATTTCTGACTAGATTGAGATGTAACAGAAGTGAAAGATTTCTTTAATATATGAGTAGAAGTCAAGCTTTTCTGTTTTAATGTTGTTCTCTTGCTTGAGAAAAAAACAGTTGAGCGAGAATTGAAATTCGAAAATTGAAAAGAATTGATTTGCATATCTATGACTAGATTTGTTTTGTTCATTCATGTTTTTTCTAAAATCATTTGATGTTGTTCTAATTGAGTAATCAACATAAAAGCAATGTTTATTGTATGATTTTGAATCATCAGATTTGAATAAATAACATAAATAATGAGTTTTTTTGCATAATGATCGTCGAATTCTCGTATTGACTTCGCTTTGATCAAAGTCAGAAACTTGATTTGCAACTGATCACAAACAATTTGCGCAATCGCTTCATTAATGAACAAATAGTCAGCAGCTTCAGTGTCAATCAATAACTTCAATGAGTAGCTAATTTCATTGCTAGAAAGTACATATTCAATAGTCAAAGATTTAGAAGCAAAAGAATCATCTGACATGCTTATTGTTGAAGAAATTAACACATCTTTCATCATGTCTTTGATGAAAGTCACTAGTTTTTTGTCTCGCTATTCTTGAAAGAAGACATTTTCTCATTCTCTTTATTCTTGAGAATGACTATCTCATGCAAACGAAAAGTGAAAGCTTAAGAAGTCAAAGTGTTAATCTTGTTCTGAGAACAATTCTTGAACAAGTGACTTGAGATCTTGCAAATGTAGCAGATGATAAACAATCTTGCTGATTCAGAGATAAAAAAGATAGTCAACTTAACATAATTAATTATTGAAGTCATCACTGACAATGAAGTAGTGCATTTGTCAGATACAACAATGACTTTTGTTAGAGATCGATCTAAAGTGAGTCATAGAGATGTAATATAACTAATAAATAAATGCTAAGAAAGAAAAGTATTTACAGAAAAGAACTTGATTCTTATATGTATGTTTCTCAGTGTTAGAAATCGATCTAGAGCGAGTCATAAAGATGTAATATAACTAATAAATAAATACTAAGAAAGAAAAGTATTTATAGAAAAGAACTCGCTATTATATGTGTGCACTTTAGCTCTGTGCTAGGCTTGATCAGAATGAAATTAGACGAAGACTAGATGAAGAATAGACGAAGAATGAGCGAAGACTGAGCGAAGACTGATCGAAGAATAGACGAAGAATAAACGAAGACTAGAATCATAACATTATTCTCTCTCTTTGACTATTCATGTTTGCATGAATGTTATTTCGTTGAGTCTTTTCATTAATCTTTCTATTGATTTTTCAAACCATCAAAATGCTTATTGTAGTTGACTCACTAGATAGAAACAGAGAGCTAGAGTGATGATCTTTTGTAGCAGACTCACTATGTAGAAAATTGAAGAATAGAGTGATGATCTTTTGTAGCAGACTCACTATGAGAGAGAAAGAATGATCATTGAAGCAGACTCACTAGTTGAACAGAAACTCGAGATAGATCGATTCGCTGATTGATAAAGCAATGTGCTTGTAAATCATTGTCTTGACGAAAAGTGTCATTGAAGCAGACTCACTAGCTGCATGTGAACATAGTAGTTTGATTCACTGATGAATAGAGCGATGTGAGTAAATAAATCATTGCATTGACAATGTCTTTGAAGCAGACTCACTATCGAGTAACTTGCTCTGTCAACGAGATCAATCATTATCTGTTCTTGTAGCAGACTCACTATTGAACGTGTTATTGAAGCAGACTCACTAGTCGACTTGCTCAAGAAAGAGATCAATTCAAATTGCGTCATTGAAGCAGACTTACTAGTTGACACAGAAACATGAGGTAGATCAATTTGCTGATTGATAGAATGATGAGAGTATGTAGATCATTGCATTGACGACGTCATTGAAGCAGACTTACTATGAGATTTACTTCTGAGATAAAGACTTTGACGCAGTTCTATGACTAATCTCGTTGCTTTCGCTGATCTTCTGATCTAGTTGAAAAAAGTTTCAATCTTTTGTTTATACTTACTGATCAGCTTACGAGAAAAGAAGAATGAGTGCTGTTGCATGATGAGTTGACTAGATCAAAGTTGATAGTTGAATCGAGCAAAAGCACTCGATGCAGATTATTTCTCTTCGTCTGTAACGAAGAAGTATTTATCTGATGTTAGAGATTGATTTAAAGCGAGTCATAAAGATGTAATATAACTAATAAATAAATGCTAAGAAAGAAAAGTATCTACAGAAAAGAACTCGATTCTTATATGTATGTTTCTCAGTATTAGAGATCGATCTAAAGCGAGTCATAAAGATGTAATATAACTAATAAATAAATACTAAGAAAGAAAAGTATCTATAGAAAAGAACTCGCTATTATATGTGTGCACTTTAGCTTTATGCTAGACTCAATCAGAATGAAATCAGATGAAGACTAGACGAAGAATAGACGAAGAATGAGCGAAGACTGAGCGAAGACTGATTGAAGAATAAACGAAGAATAAATGAAGACTAGAATCATAACAACTTTGATGATGATAGTGTGACGTTCACTGTGTAGCTGATAGTTGACTCGCTGTTTATTATTCACATCTTGAAGAAATTTCTTGAGACAAGAGAGTGAAGTAAAATTCTCTGAACAGACTGATAAAGCGTTCTGCAGATGATTGTTGATTTTATTCTGAAGATCATTCATCAGAATGCAATCATCATAATTGAGATAACTGAATAGCTTCATAAAGTTGAAGTAGAAGACATTGAAAGACTTGTCTGCTTATTTCAGAGCGTTGTATTCATGTCAAGACTTTCAATTCTTATTCAGTTCATTATATATTTCTTTCAAATAATTGAATAACTTATAAATTGAAGTGAATAAATTTAAAGAATCAAAACAACGTCGAGCGAAGATGTGCTTTGCAACATCATCTTCTAGTCTAGACATCATGTAAATAATACAAATGATCTCATCATTGAATTGATCAACATTGATAATCAGCTTATCATTCATCTTGTTTCTTCAATCTTTTTAACTTGATTCATCTTCATCAGTGAATATAGAAAGATTCGAAAATTTGTAGAATCAATGATGTTCATTTTCAAATGAGATGAACTTAGTAGACATCTTTCGTCAAGTATGATTCTTAATAAAAGCATGCAACTCAATATCTTGTTGAGATAAAGAATTCATAGTAGATCGAGACTCAATATGCTGTTGAGATTGAAGCTGATCAGCTGAACGTTGTTTCTCTTTGAGTTTCAACATTGTCTCTTGTAATTGAGTGTTAGTCTTTTCTAAAGTGTTTATTGACGCATGATTGATCTTTAACTGTTTCAATCTCTGAGTATGTTCAATCTGTAGAATGATTCAGTGTTTGTTGCATTTCAAAGTCATGTTTCGTTGATCTTTTAGCTTATCTAACATCTTGATAATCTCGTTTAACTGATTAAAAGCTCACTGACGTAGTTGTTTTTCAATCTTAATGTTTCATGAGATCTCAACATTCTGAGATTCAGCTGAAGCATCAAAAGAAAGAAGAAAAACTTGTTTGTTTGCAATGCTTCTAAGCAGACAAGTCGTTCGTGACTCAACTGATTCAGAGTCACATGTCATTATAAGAAAAATAAAGATAGATAAATAGATTTGATTGTGATAAGATTGAGTGATTGATGAAAGTAATTCAAAGAATCTTCTGCGAATTTTCTGAATAAGCGAAGTAAATTATTTCGTATCATCTACACGTTGATAGCAGAGTAGTTGATTAGCATTTATCTACTGTTAGAAACCAGCATAAAGCGAGTCATATGAGTGTCATTTAACTAATAGATAAATGTTAAGAAAAAAAAGTATCTACAGAATAAAACTCGCAGCTTATATGTGTGTTTCTGATCTTTGCACTAAACTTGAAAGAATTGACGTCTTACACAGATGATGCAGAGACTCGATGACATCACTTCTAGCTCAAATGCTCACTAGACTTAATTAGAGATAATCGAGATCAAGAATAAAGTTAAGAATAGATTGAGAATAAAGTTGAGAATAAAGTTGAGAATAAAGTCAAGAATAGAATCAAGAATAAATCAAGATCATAACAGAAAGCATTCTTGCAACTTACATTAAAATTGAACGCATAAAGCTGAATGTTTATCTGCACTTGAAAAACATATTGAGCGCAAATAGTTCTTGATGCGACTGCGAATGAAATCATCAGACAGTTAAGCATATTCTGATGCATTGTTTGAATTGAATGCATCTTCGATCAAATATGCTACAAGACATTGACTTCACAAACTATTGAATCATCATCTCAATCACGAAGAGTCTCAAAGCAACAGCAAGAATGATGATGAAAACGAAGCTGCTGAAGCAGTTTAAAATGATAAGAACACTCATTCTTTAACATGCAATCATCATGAACAAATTTGATACAAAGTCTCAGTTTTATCGTTTCGACTGCATGTAGCAATCATATAAAGAGTGAGCGATTTTATATCTCAGAGAATTTTGTTCACTTGACACACATAGCATAGATTTTTCTCATGAGTCGATTTAATCAATGTCATAAAAGTGTATGAATTATTATTATTATTATTTGTATTCAAATTCTATTAAATTATTTAAGTTGATCATGATTGTTAAAGATCAGCATAAAGTAAGTCATATAAGTATTATTTAACTAGTAAATAAATGCTAAGAAAGAAAAGTATTTACAGAAAAGAACTTGCAGCTTATATGTGTATTTCTGATCTTTGTGCTAGATTTAAAAAAGTTGATATTTTACACAGATGATGCAAAGACTCAATAATATTATTTTTAATTTAAATACTTACTAAACTCAATTGAGTTGATTGAGACTGAGACTGAGACTGAGCAAGCTTTAATCAATATGCAATCAATATGCTTATCATGATGAATTGATATATAAAAGTTAAATCAAAGACTAGAATTAAAAACTGAGTTAAAGATCAGATCTGAGTTAACTTTGAGACTTGACATCAACAAATTCTCAAATGCTAATTAGTTAATCACATGCAACTAATCATTATGTTGATATCATTGACATTGTTAACAAATAATCAAATCAAAGATTCAATTAAACATCATTAAATTATATCATTAATCTTATACTTAAATTTAATAACTGATAAATTGAATTATTTATCTTTGTGCATAAATAATTAAATGATTAACAGCATCATTAAACAGTTTGACAACATCTTCATTCTTTGCATTTTATATGCTTATCATTCTACTCATCATTCTACATACTCATTATTTTACATGTCACTTGTGAGTAGTTTAAGAAACGCGTAATCACACTAAAGAATATACACGTAAATAATATGATTAAATTTGATAGTAACTTAGTAATATTTATTCATATAGAAAGTTAATACTAAACTATGAAATACAGAAGTAAACTCTTCTTTATATACTCAGAAGACTAAGTTCAAGCATCATTAATGAGACAAGCAAAATTATATGCAACTCATGCAAAGTGTCTTGAAGATTGTATGTGACTTGAACTCTTATCATCGATAAAATGTTGAAATTTGTATGTAACTTAAACTCTTGTAGATTCAGAGTCTCTGAGAATCAGCGATAGAGATTCTTGTAGATTCAATGTCTTTGAGAATCAACAGTAGAGTTTCTTGTAGACTCAGTGTCTCAATTCTCATAAACTCAGATTCTCATCTAAAAGCTTAATGATAATGTTGAAGAATAGTTCTTGTGTCTGTTCTTTATTCTTTGAAGAACTCTGACTTTCATAAATCTGAGTTCTGACAATTATTTTCTTTTTTAATAACAACGTTCTCGTTGTTGAATTGCTTCATTTCTTCATGCGATGCATAACATCAGAGTTCGTTATGCATCATTGAGTTCTCAAGATTTTCTTTTAATAGTGTATGCACATTGCTTTTATTCTTCAGATCACAAGCATTGAGTTTCTAAAGAATCAACAGTAGCATTTCTGTCTATTTTCTGATACTTGTAGACTTAGATATTGATGATAGCATATTTTTTATTCTCTGATTCTTGTAAATGTAGACTGAGCATTCTCTGTGACTTATTTAGAGTTTCTAAATGATCAGCAGTATCATTCATATTTATTCTCTGAATCTTATAAATCTGAATTCTGACTATTATCTCGTTGTCTCATTATATTTTGACTGTTACTTCATGCACAGTATGATTATGATCTTGATGCTTTCTTTTATTAATGCATGCACGTCAACTAGACTTGAATTCTCATGATGACAATTGTGATGAGAATCGAGATTTGCTTGATTTGAAGTTTTCTTCTGTAGATAATACTTGATAGTAGAAGCAGACAATGAGCAGAAGATAGTATCAAATAGTAGAAGTAAACAATAAATAAAAGAGCGATGCTTCTGTTGTTTGTTGTGACTAGCGTGATGATGATGATCATCAATGTTCATGTTTATTTGTTGTGAAGTAGTGAATTTTTGTCAACTCATCTCTTTTATCTTTTACATGATTTTCTTTCTTCTTCAACTTTCGTTCTTGCATTCAATCTTCACTTTATTATCTTACTTAATCTTTTATTCATTTTGTAGAGTAGTTCTGTACAATTTCATCAAGTATTATGATAGTAATGAGTATAAATCAGATTCTTGATTTGATATGCAATGAGCTGATCATATCACGTCTGAAGATAAGAAAGAAAGAAGATCATTGAAGTATCTCATCATTCTTGTTTCTTTGATTCAGAAATGTATTCATCTTTTATTTACATACTTCATCTGCTGTTGATTTTGCTGTCTCTGATCTAATTGCTTTATCTGTCATTAATGATCATTCTTGCGCATTTTTTGTCATTTTTATTATGCTCATCTACATGAAGAATCTATCTTCTTTAGTTCAGCATCATAAGATCGCTATTAATGTATATCACAAAAATGTTTCAGTAAAAAGATGCAAGAAATGCGTTGAAAATACTGTTAAATACATTAAGATTAAATTTTCTATTGAAAAAAACTCAAAGAAATGCACTTTATGCGCAGTATTCAAGACAAATTGTCAATATGAGTCGTAAGTATAAATTTTCAATAGCTTCAAGATGTGAAAATTAGATAATTAATTGATGCTTTTAAAACACTTGAGAACGACTCGATTGTTTTGATCGTTTCTGTCAGCTTTGCTCTTTAATCACTTTGCTTAAGTCTCTTTTCTTCTTGATCTCACGTAAGTCTCTTTCTTCTTCAACTTAGCTCAAGCTTATCTTCACTCATTATTGCATCTGATTCTGAGTCTGTGATCGAGACAATGAGAATCATCTCTCGTGATCTCTCTCTTAACTCAGCTCAAAGTCAGATGTTTCTCGAAATTGAAGATTACATAAAGAAGAAGTTACATTCTTTCATATTGAATATAGAAATCAACAAAGATGATATAAATGAAATGAAAGAAAATGTTGAAGATGCAACTATCAGTTACAGAAAGATGTAAAAGCTAATGATCGAGCAAGAGATTTATATTAATAATCTCTTATGTCAAGTAATACATCAGAAGAAAACTATTCAAGATTTGCAAAGACAAGTTAAGAAATTTAGCATTTTATGATCTGCTTTAATTGCTCAGACTCAGAATGCTCTGATTCTTCTTGCTATGTGAAAAGATCAGAATGTCTTTGCAATGATTGAAAGCTTTTCTGTGATGTTGTTCTCATCTTTATCTTCTTTGCTTTCTTATGTCTTTCTGTCTCTCTTCTCATCTGATTCATTTCTGTTAACAACTTCTTTCTTCTCATCTTCAACATCAATCACGCAGTCTATCATTGAAAAGATGAAGAATGTTGTGAGCTTTGATATGAGCTTCTTATTTCATTCATTCTGTTAATACAATAGTCTGTACAAGTTTTGTGCTATCTGACTAATAAATGTAAAAGTTTACTTTTCATCAATTTTTGAATTTTCGAGAAAGTGAGAGTTAAATGATACACATATCATATGAAACTCATGAACTATTTATGTATTAATTTCTGCATCTGCTAACGACTTTTTTAAACTGTTGAGTTGAGTACAAATGAGAATGATTGAGCAAGAAAGTCTTGTTTTTCTTTTCTTTTTTTCTTTTTAATGATAGCTAAATAGTTATCAATCTTTTTACTTCGTTTTAAGCATACTTGTGATCTTTCGTGATGACATTAATGATTTACTTTTGAGCTTGATGAGATGTTTGCAATGAAAGAATCTCAATAAAGTTTTGCAATTATCAAAACTGTTTGATGATTCTCAAATATTTTCTAAAGCTTTAAAGTTCTTTCAGCTAAGCAGATATTACAACTAATTGTTCTGCATGCAACTATTCAATATGTCGTTAATCTTTCAGCTATCATGTACTTCTTTCTTTAACTTAAGATCTTTCATGAGTGACTCATTCAATTCTTTCTTTCTCAAGCAGAAAGATTTCAGCAAGCTGACATTGAATATTAAGTGTATGCGCGTCTTTAAAGACAGTTTCAGATAATAGACTTGTCTGCTCAGACGCTTCAGAATTCTATACAATTCATATTTTTTAACTTCAAGTTTCTTGAAAAACTTCTTGATTTGAATGTTCTTGACATTCAATCACATCAACTGATTAATAAAATACATTTTAACAGAGTGTCTTTTGTCATGCTGAATTGTGTAGTCAACGTTTGTCTTTGCAAATCTGTAGCAAAGATTCTTGTGCAGTCTTTTCATTTTCATTACTTAGTTCATGATTGACTCTGATTTCTTTGAGTAACTCTTGACGCTAAACTTCATTCTTGAATGTCTTTCTGTGAATGCAAAGAATAATGTTATTGACGTTGTGATGTGAACGCTGTTATTGTAGAAGAACTCAATCATGATAACAAGATGAATTCAATCATTTTGAACATCATTGCAGTATGCTCAAAGATAAGTCTCAAGAATTTAATTCTGTCTTTTGATTTAATCATTAATGCAAGAATGAAATGCAGTTCTAAGTTTTCACTTGATCAGAAGATGATAGCACAGCAACGTTCAAAAGTGTGATGTAAATACAAAATTATTATCAGAAACTATATCATCAGAAGTCTCGTGATATTAAACTACTCTGTTAAGAAATAGATTAATCAGATTGAAAGCAATCATTGTTTTTCAAGTAAAAATGTAGTGCATCATCTTAAAAAGATGATTGACTACAATCATAATGCTGTCGTAGATAAACTGATCATCAAGTTGAGTTTTCATATCTACTTTCTGACTCACTCAAGTACTTGATATCAATGTTGTGACTTAACTTGAATACTTAATATCAATCTTGTGACTCAATCTAGTATCAATCTTGAGTTGAATCAGAATCTGCTGACTTGACTTAACTCATCAAGCAATCAAATATGACGTCAAGAGAGTTAAATATAGAAATTTTTCCGGTTTTTTGCTTTTGCATTATCTTTTTGCATTATCTTTTTGATAGAGAGTCATGACGAGAAACATGAAGACTATTTGATAGAGAGTCATGAAGAGAAGTCATGATAGAGAGTCATGAAGAAAAAACATAAAGACTATTTGATAGAGAGTCATGAAGAGAAGTCATGATAGAGAGTCATGAAGAAAAAACATGAAGATTGTTTGATAGAAAGTCATGAAGAAAAGTCATGAAGAAAAGTCATGAAGAGAAGTCATGAAGAGAAAACATGAAGATCGTTTGATAGAAAGTCATGAAGAAAAGTCATGAAGAAGAGTCATGAAGAAAAGTCATGAAGAAAAGTCATGAAGAAAAGTCATAATAGAGAGTCATGATGAGAAAACATGAAGACTATTTGATAGAAAGTCATGAAGAATGAATAAGTTATTTATAACTATCTATTTATCTTTATGTCTTGACGAGTCGAATCGAAAATTCAAGTCAATACTCAATTTCAACACTTTAACTCAACTTAAATACTTGATTCAAACATCGTGATTCAACTTGAATACTCGATTTCAAAATTCTGACTCGAATCAAGTCTTGACGAGTCGAGAACTCAACTCGATCTCAATGATTCAACTTGACGTAATCAGTCTAGTTGTAGAAGACATCTGAAATACTTGTGCTGTCAAAAAGATTAATGATGAAGTTCATGATAATGCTTCTTCATACTCTTCAAAAAGTAAACAAACTATTTAAAAGCTTTTAAATTCTGTGATGTAATATTTTATGTTACTGACATGATTTACAAATTTTGCAGTATTTCTTAATGTTCTTATTTGCAAACGATCAGTTAAAGATTCATTGAACAAGCTTTAAACATTGTTGAAAGTTGAGATGTTCTGCAAGAAAGCTGTCATGATATTGTTTTATAATCTTTGCTCTAAATTCATTTTGTGCAGAAACATAAATAAATTCTTGAAACATCATGATGTCATCTGTGATTTTCTTCAATCAGTTGATCATGAAGACGCTGAAGTCAATCTCAGTACAACGCATGCTTGAGTTTTTCTTTTTCATTAATTCTCATACTGTGATGATGAGATAATTCATTTTTTGCTGTTTGCAAATCAGTTGAGTCAGATTCTCAAAAAAGTAGCTTGCAAAGTTGACAAAGCTCGAAGTCAGAACATTGTTTCATATTAATGAATTGAAGCATTTATAAATTCTCATAAACTTCAAGACTGCATCATCTGTGTTGCAAGCGTGTCTTGTTACTCTGAGTTAGTTTAACATAAATCATGTTAAACTATTATAAACTAGTATAAAACTAATGTTGACACGCTAGTGATTTAGCGCGTCTTCATAAGTATAAGACTCTTGATGTGTTTCATCTTCTTTCTTCTTTAGCTTTGAACTTCTAGTTAGAATACACTCATATGATTCGCTTTATGCAAACTCATAACATTAGTTCAAAGCTCATTAATCTTACTATCAATGTGTAGATGATATAAAAACAAGCTACATAACTCAAATCAGAAGTTGAACTCAGAAAGTTCAACAGCAGAATCAGAACTCAGACTCAGAAAGCATGATAGAAATCAGAAATTTCTAAAGAAAAATTTAGATTTAAAATCAGAAATTTCGATAGAATCAGAATCAAAGAATATGAACGCGTTGCTCTTGATTAACTCTTTATTGAGCTCGTCATCAGAAATCAGAAATTTCAGCAGTACTTGAATTCAGAAAGTTTGATAAAGTATTAGTCATTGCTTGAACTCAGAAATTTCAATAGAGTAACATCAGAATCTCGATCAACAATCTTCTACTCATATCATGATTAAAAGCTCAGAATCAGCGAGCATTGCTCATTATGAACTTCAAAATGTCAGAAGAGAATTACTTCTATCACAGAATTGAACAGCATCAGAAGAAGAAGACACGAATGCATCGTTGAATACAGAAAAAGAGAATACAAATGCGTTGCTTTTTGATCATAAAATGATCAAGATCAACATCAGCACTGAATTGAATGCTTGAATAAACACTCATGAAGCAGATGACATCATTATCTTTATCAAGTATATATATCAACAGCATGACATTGAAATCAAGATTCACAATGACATGATTCAAATGTTAGAAGATGTCAACAAGATAAACATTACATTGAAGATTACATAAATGCGTCTGCAGAAAGAGAATAAAGACAAGAACATGATTATACATTATTTAAAAGCTGTATCAAGTCAATAAAGCACTTTGATTTCTGAAGATTAATTTTCAAAGTTGATCAAGTTATTGAATTCTTTACTGTTTGAAGATTCATTGCAAAATGTAAACAATTAACTGTTTCAAATGTGAAACAAGCTGAAGATAAACAAGAATCATTTTTCTATTAAAAAGTTGAAGATTGCATACATCAAAAGTTGAGTCAGTAAAGCTGTGATTGAATATATTGCATCTTGAATGAGAAATATGTCTCTGAACTCATTTTTAGAAGTTAAAGAAGTACTGTTGATCATAAATAAGATGTACGATGATCTCAATCATCATCACACGACTTAATGACAGTACTTGAAGCTGTATCAAAACAAGATTTTCTTTCATGAATTTTGAATGAAATTTCAGAGATTTAGCGCAAAACTAGAATACAATAATGAGACTTTATTAAATGATCTTCAGCATAAGATCAGCTCAGATCTTCAGCGAGCAACACTTAATGAATGAATCATGAATTTGAATGAATTTGTCAATATCTGCATGCAAGTTGATGTTAAATTAACTGAATTAAATGCTCAATCAGTCATCAAAGCATCAGCAACTTAAGCTGCTCACTCTGTCTCTAGCACATTGACTGTTCAACTCACGTCATCAGTTTCTTTGTGAAAGAAGCTCAGAAGATTGAATCTTGATTCTATTCAGAAAGAGTTGTTTAAGAAAAAACTCTGCTTCAAATGCAAAAAGTCAGAACATAAAGCATATGACTGTTTCAAGACAACTCAAGTGCATGAGATTGCTGCAAGTTCAAAAAACGATCTGTTTTCATCAAAGTAGTAACTGAGAGCAATATATTCATATTTTGTTTCATCAGCATGTCTGATGATTCATTTAATTTCAAGTCGTTTACTGTTGATGTCATCTTAAATAGTTTAGAAAAGATATTCATATTTCTCGTTCTGATAAATACTAAAGTCATTGACATGACTTTCATTGATGAATCTTTGATGTTAAAGCTATGTGAACGCTTTGATATTCAGTTAATATCGCTGTCAAAATCAAAGTTGATTTGATCATATGATAAAATCTTTGATTGAAAGTTGATTACATACACTCTGTATACATTGATCATGATTCAAGAACACAAGAATGAAATGATGTTTTTATTAATAACTTGTTTAGATCAGCACAAGATAATCATTGAAAATCTTTGATTGAAAAGAAATCAAATTTTGATAAATTCTGCAAATAATCGATTAATATCATCATTAAAGATTCAAACATCAAAATCTGTCATTTCAAAAGCAAGCAGTTAATCAGCATTTCACAAATTTAAGTCAAGCGAAATCTGCAAAATGAAATGAAAGAACTTGAACTTGATTATTACATCAACGATTATCTTGAAGAAACTCATGAATCAGAAATCAATGAATAGATTCATTGAATCTGCTCAATTCATTGAATCTGCTCTCATAGCAAAGCAAAGCATTCAAGTTGATCATAATTAACTTTGATTCTTTCAAGTAATTAAAGTAAAGAAGATCATCAATATTATCATGATTGAAGTTGTTGCATATTAAACTTTAGTCAAGAATAAGAAGATCAAGATCTTCTTCTTGATCATTAGTGAAATCAACAAAGTGCTTAGCTCAGTCAAAGATTTCGCGAAACTGAATAAAATGATCTTTGTCATGTCATTAAATGAACTGAAGAAGAAGTTTTTAATAGTTTATCATGACTTTCTGAATGTTTTTGATAGAGAAAAAATAACGCAGTTGCTCTTGCATTGATTATACGATCATAAGATTGAATTAGAAGATGAGAGTCAATTTTCTAGAAGTCAATTGTATTTTATGTTGAGCTACAAATTGCAAAAGATTAAAAAGTATCTAGAAAAGAATTTGAAGAAGAAGTTTATCACACTCAGTAAGACTTCTTTCGTTTCATTAATACTATTTATTAAAAAGAAAGATGATAGTCTTTGCTTTTGCATGAATTATTGAAAACTGAATGCTCTGATCAAAAAAGATCGTTATTCAATATTCTTGATAAATGAAGTATTCACTCAAATTCAAGATAGTAAGTATCTGACTTAATTTAACATTATCATCACGTTCAATAAGCTTTGCATGAGTACTGAAAGTGAGAATTTAATCACATTTGTTACTTTCTTCAATGTTTACAAGTATAAAGTAATGTTTTTCAAATTAATCAATGAACTTGCGTTCTTTCAGCACTATATCAATGATGTGTTGTTTAACTGTTTACATAAATTCTGTCAGATATATTTGAATGATATTCTCATTTACAGCAAAATCTTGAAAGAACATAAAACTTATGTGAAGAAAGTATTAAACAAGTTTCGTGAAGTTGATCTGCAGATAAACATTGACAAGTGTAAATTCAAGATTCGAAAAATCTTATTTCTTGAATTACTGATATTCATCAATGATTTATGAATGAATTCTCGAAAAGTAGATGTGATTTAAAACTGAAAAGTGTCGTGATTATTGACTTATGTGCAGATCTTCATTGACTTCTGCAATTTCTATTGATGATTCATAAAGAACTTCTCAAAGATCATTTAACTCATGATAAAGCTGACTTGAAAAGATTATCTTTTTGAATGAACAAAAATCTGTCAGATGATCTTTGAAGAACTAAAGTAACAAATAATGACAGTTCTCATTCTGAAGCATTTTGACTTGATCAGAAAAGTTATTCTGAAAATGAACTTCTTGAACTATGTAAATGATGAAGTATTGTCTCAATATGATGATGAAGACATCTTACATTCAATGATCTTCTATAGCAAGAACATGATTTTTGCAGAATGCAACTATGAGATTTATGATAAAAAACTGCTGATCATTATTCGCTGTTTGAAACATTGACATCTCAAATTGAAATGTATAAATATTTTAATCAAGATCTTCATCAATCATCTGAATTTAAAGTACTTCATGATTATCAAAGAATTAATCAGATGACAAGTTAAATGAGTTGAGAAGTTATCTGAATATAACTTCAAGATTATGTATCAGTCGAAAAAACAGAATCTGAAAGTCAATGCACTGATCAGAATGTCAGACGTCAAGTCAGTTGAAGCAAATAATGATTGAAAGTTATATCAGCATCAAATGCTATTGTCAAAAGATAAATTTGAATTGCAGTTAATAAAAGTTAATCAAGATTTGACTTAGATCTTGCTCAGATCTGACTTAGAATCTGACTCAGATTTGAAACTTGAATCAAAAGCTAATCAAAATTCGATTGAAGAGATGATTTCTATTCAGAATCAGATTATAGCAGAAAATTGAATGAATCAACTGTGCTTTGATATTCAAATAATCATGAAACAAAACAGAAGAACTTGTCAAAATATTAATTTAGACAATTGCAAAGTACTTGATAAAGTACTCTGAAAAGATGATAGACTATGAATTTCTCAGTCAATGATCATTTAATTGATAAGAGAAGTACATGATCTTTTAATCAATGAACATTCTGACATGAATTGAATGTTGAACTTGCTGAGATAATCATATTGCTGATTGAAGATGAGAATGATGATCAAGCGCTACATTCAAAACTGTTACGTTTGTTGTAGATCAAAAGTATCAAGAGATTGAATCAATGAACTGCTGAAGTCATTGTTCATACTCAAGCAGCAATGACAGAACATATCATTAAACTTTATTATCAATTTATCAGAAAGTGATAAAAACAACGCGATTCTGACAGTCATAAATTGATTGTTTAAGAAACATCATTATATATTGTATTAATCAGATGACAAAGAAATCTTTGCAGAACAAACAGTCAAGCTACTGTTGATATGAATCTTCAGAATTCATGAACTATCAAGATTAATAATGTTCAATCGTGATTTATAATTCATATTGATTGTTTGAAAGTTTCTATGTCTAAGACTCAACATCAAGATGAAACTATTTACAAACTATCATTCACAAATTAATGATCAGACAGAAAGAGCGAATCAGAATATGAAATGATATCTACGAAGCTATTGCTCATATATGCAAGATAATTGATTCATCTGATTATTTATGACTGAATTCATCAATAACAATGTTATTTCATCGTCAATTGAACAGTCAGCGTTCTTTCTGAATAAGAGCTTTCATTCTCATATGAGCTTCGATTTGAATTCAACTGAATATGAGATCACTTGAACTAAAATCGAAGCGAGCAAAGCAAAGAATATATTCAAACACATGAAATGATCACTAGCATTGATCAAGCAAGCATTAGCAAGAGTCAGAGTCACAATGAAGAAATAAGTTGACAAGCATTGAAAGAAAATGATTTACAAGATAAATGACATGATGTTTCTAGATTCTAGAAACATTATGATTGCAAAATCATCAAAGAAACTAAATGATAAGATACTAGAATCTTTCAAAATTCTGATCAAGATTGAACATGCATATCAACTGAAATTGTCATTGATAATGAAGATTCATTCGAAGTTTGCTTTGAATCTGCTGCAACTGAATTTGAAGAATTCTCTGAAAGAACAATGAAATGAGTCGTTTAATTTTATAGTGATGAATGATGAGAATGAATGAGAAGTGAAGAACATTTTGAACTTCAGATACTACAGACAACGACTACAATATCGTGTCAATTGAAAAGAATACAACGTCAATTTACATTGATACAACGTCAATGAAAATGAGTTCAAAAGATGTCAGAAGATCATAAATGACTTTCATGAATAATATTTGAATAAATCAAAAGAGAAATTAAAAAAAGATCAATTAAACTGCAGTAATGAAAACATTGTTAAATGAAGAAAGAAAGTAATGTTGTGAGCATGTCTCATTACTTTAAGTTAGTTTAACATAGATCATATTAGACTATCATAAACTAGTATAAAGCTGATGTTGACACGTTAGTGATTTAACGCGTCTTCATAAGTATAAGATTCTCAACGTGTTTCATCTTCTTTCTTCTTTAGCTTTGAACTTCTAGTTAGAATATACTCATATGATTCACTCTATGCAAATTCATAATAATCTGTCTCATCTGAATTATTCTGAATCGTAATGAAATAACTCTCTGATGCATTGTTAAGATCATGTCTAGAATCTAATCACACTGCAGCGAGATAGTACGTAGCTGAATAGAATGTTTGATCAATAGAGATAGCTATAACTAGAATATTAAGAATATAGAAGAAATCAAAGAGAGTTTCGAGCTGTATCTATAGTAGTGTAAAACAAAGAGAGCGAAGCAGGTTTGCTCGAGTATCGAAAGCGCTAGAATAGAGTGTTGAGGCTAGAGATTCAACATGAGTCAAAATCTCTAGAGCTTGTTGACTAGAAAACTTTATTCAATTTCGACACACTCGTAACATTATCTTCTTCTCTTTAAAAGTCATGTTTCTATGACTTGTAGTGTAGTTCATAGCACTGACGTAGAGTCTTGATGCCTGCCTTTCTATCAACCTTTCTATTGATTCAAACCAACTCGTCAAATGTCTATTGTAGCAGACTCACTATGTGAGATAGAATGATCATTGAAGCAGACTCACTAGTCGACTTGCTCATCGAAGAGATCGACTATCGACTTGTCATTGAAGCAGGCTCACTAGTTGCACGTGAACGTGAGGTAGATCGATTCACTGATAGATAGAGCGATGAGAATAGATATGTCATTGCATTGACGAAGAGTGTCATTGAAGCAGACTCACTAGTCGACTTGCTCATTAAAGAGATCAACTTTCGGCTTGTCATTGTAGCAGACTCACTATTTGCATGTGAACGTAGAATCAGGTTCACTGATAGGTAAGACGACGAGAATAGATAGATCATTGCATTGACGAAGAGTGTCATTGTAGCAGACTCACTATGAGAACGTCATTTGTAGTAGAAGTATTCTCGATTCGATGCACGTTTCGATCTCGTGCACATTCTAAACTCGATTAGCAACTTATACTTTTTTTATTATTATTCAATCATCATTCATAGAATCAAATTGCAATTAATATAAAGAGTTGTCGATATCTATATGAAGCTTTCAAGCTATAAGAATCAATCATCAAATCGCTTAGAAGCTTTGAATTGCCTTTCAGCTCGCGTAGACCTGATTTGACTTGATCTTCTTTTCATCTTCTCAATAGCAACAAAATCAGTGAATTGCTGTACTTTCATCTCTTTAGACTTCTTCTTTTGTTCTTTCTGAAGCTCTTTAGCCTTCAGCTTTTGCTTCTGAATTAGACGTCGTTGCTTCAATTTCTTTGCTCGTAGCTTCTTTTTTCGCTTCGTTTTCTTCTTTCGCTTCGTCTTCTTTTTTTCTCGTTTCACCTTTCTTTCAGCTATTAAACGCTGTTTCTCTAGCTTTCTAAGCTTTCTTTGTTTCTTTTCTTTCGCCTTTTAAATAGCAGCTTGCTGTTTCTCTTCGATTCTTTGAATTTGACGATCACGAGTCGTCTGAATCTTATTAGAACTAAAAAACATTCTCTTTGCCTCATCATTAATCTCTAAATCGTCAAATAAAGGCTTTTCACGTCGTCTGCGACTTCTCTCAATACGTACTGTTCGTCGAAGATCTTCATTTTCTGCTTTCAGAAGAGCAACATCTGTAG
>JAABUV010001347.1_pt1 | contig 35654 bp, 39 predicted proteins | sample 5559971 | NCBI WGS metagenome assembly JAABUV01 (sample SAMN10711881, study PRJNA513362) | rock metagenome | isolation source: Antarctica rocks | place: Antarctica: Victoria Land, Knobhead nord | collected 2015-12-19
GGCGCTGGTTGAGGTCCGCGCCGAAGCGCTGCGCGCCCACCAGCTCGCGCAGCCGGAACGGGTCCAGGTTCCCGACGACCACCTTGGCTTCCACCTGCAGCTCGCTCGCGGCGCGCCCCTTGGCGGTCAGGGTAGGGTCAGGGTCCAGGTTCCCGACGACCACGTCGGCCTCGACCTGCCGCCCGCCGCGGCGCCCCCCTTGGCGGTTAGGGTAGGGTTAGGGTGCAGGTTCCCAACGACCACCTTGGCCTCGACCTGCCGCCCACAGCGGCGGCCCCATCGGCGGAGCGCGCCAAGGGCTTATGCAGCCCGCCGCGGCGCCTCCGTCGGCGGCGCGCACGCAGGGCTCGTGCAGCCCGCCGCAGCGCCTTCTTTGGCGGCGCGCGCTGAGGGCTCGTGTGGTGGGTCTGAAACAGTGCCACTTTGGTGGCAGTCTACCTAGTTGCTCGCATCGCCTCTGCGTGATGCAGTGCGTGTCACAAGCACGACCGCAAGCAGAGACGGGTCTGAGAAAGTGTCCTGACTTTATACTTGTTCTGAAGCAAAGACAGCGATGACACGTGCATGGGGGAGCGCGAGGGCCCGGCGCGCCTCTTCGCCGCCGGCCAGGCGCACGCCCCGCGCGGCGCCGTCAGGCCCGACCAGCACAGCCTCCACGGGCCGCCCGGTCTCGATGCGCGCGCCCTCCCGCAGCGCGGCCTGGCACGCGCGCCGCCGTGGGCCTCACAGGCACCGCCGGGCGCGGGCGTGCCTGCTGGCGCTCCCGCCGCCGGCACGCCCGCGCATGCCCTGGTGCCGGACAGGCGGCGGGCGGCGTCGGCAGCAAGTGGGCATGCAATGCCAACGATGGGCGTACAATGCAATGCGCGAAGGGGGGCCGCACCTGCGCCAGCTGGCTGCTGACGGTGCCCATGCCGCCGCGGACCACCATCCAGGTCCCCTCCGCGCCCGGCAGGCGGCACTGGTGCGCGCCCCCGGCACGGCGCTGACAAGGTGCTGGTGCACTCTCGAAACGCGACGCATTTGTGCCACAACGGTGACACGCGAGCACTGGCTGCGTGCCTGCATGCGCAGGGCGTCTTTCCCGCCGCCCATAGCATGCCGTGGGCAGATAACAATAACACAAGACAGGGTTCAAAACCCTGACCGCGCACCATGTTGTGGCACAGGAAGTTCAGGCCGGAGCCCGGCATGTCCCAGGTCGCGGTCAGGCCGGACACGCCGTCCGTGACGGCGTACATGGCGCGCAGCAGGTCGCTGCGGAAGCCGAATCGCTGCAGGTAGTCCGCCACCGGCCGCCTGCAAAGGTCCACAAACACCTGCGCGCCCGCACGCGCGACCCTGATCGTCCACATCCCATGTGCCAGCTCGTTGCATGCAGCGCGGGTCGAGCCGCGCACACCGCTTGCTGCCAACCCCGCCATGCGCTCACACGTGGCTGCCAACAGGCAGCACGGCTGCAGCGGGCACAGTTGCACGCAGCCGCGCGGCGCCGCTCAGCCGGCTGTGCTGGTTGAAGTCATTGGCCGGCATACTTAAGCAAAACTGCAACGCCGAAGGGCCATGCGGCGCGCCTGCCGCAGCTGAGGCCGCACGTAGCGCTCCGCAGTGGCCTCCACGGACAGCGGCGCGCGCAGCCATGTGGGAGCTATGTCGTCCCGCAGCTGCCGCAGCTCTGCCTGAGCCAGAGGCACATGCTTTAGCAGGCCGGCCCGCATGCGGCAGCCCTGGTGGCCTAAGCGGGGGGCCTGGTAATCCTAACCCTTCCGGCGCCGGCGGCAGGCGCAGAGCCGGCGCACCTGCAGGCGCTGGTCAGCGCGCCAGTCCTCCTCGGAGAAGAACTTTGCAAACTGCTGCCGCAGCGCGGCGGAGTCGGAGCCGAACAGGAGATACCGTTCTCCTGCGTGCGCCGGGCAGGCGTCACGGCCGCGCCCGGCTCGGTGCAGGGGCCAGCGCCGGGCAGGGCGCGCCTGTGGTAGGCAGGAAGTACCAGGGGTCGCGCCGCAGCAGCGGGAGCTGAACCCCCAGGATGCGCAGCAGCTCCGGCGGCATCACCCCCAGCAGGTATGCCCCTGCTTGCAAGCAAGTCCACGGGTCATGTCCAGGTCTGAGCTGAGGAGCGCATAGCGCTGGCTCTGTGAGGCGCGCCTGTAGAGGTCCCCAGGCCCGGCACACGCGGGAAGGGGTACTCCGTTTTGCATGCGCCGCCCACAGCCTCCTTCTCCTCAAACACCCGCACCTGCGCTTGGCGCAGTGAGCGGCGACCGACTGACTGTGAGGCGATGTTCAGAGCGTGTATCATCAAGGAGGGAGTGGTGGGCACCTGCAGGCCCTGCCGCGCAAGCAGTGCAGCGGCAACCAGCCCATTGTGCCCAGCACCGACCACCACAGCGTCCGTTGCAACCCCGCAGCGCTTGCAGAGGCCTGCCAGCAAGCCCCTGGACGCTACGCGCCGTGCCAGCATGACCGGATTGCTTTATATACAATCTTGTAGAAGTGTCCTGACACTGGGCAGTCGGCTGTTCGCATCAACGTCAGGCCACTGTGCCTTTCACAGCAGCCTGTGTGTCGTCTTCAGCTCTTGAGAAGTGTGTTGCCTCTTGAGATCAAGCTATGTAGAAAAGGCCTTCCTATGGGTTGAAATTTTATGCACTATTTGCAAATGTCCTTAGCTGGCGAGCTCGCCAGGCCTCGAGGCCTGGGCATGCAAGCCTCGCCCGGTGACATCCGGCAGAATGCGATTACCAATGTGGAGCACATGAGCACACACATATGTATGCGCTCACCGCTTTACTGCCACCCATGGACCAACATGCCCGGGCACGTGCAGACGCGTCACGTCGCCTGCGCCGGCCGCCGCACGCGCAGCACCTGTATCTCGAACAGCAGCGGCTCGTTCTGGTGGTTGCGCAGCTGGCGCTGCGTCGCGAAGGTGGGCGGCTGCGGCGCGGCGTCTGCGGCGTCGGCGTACCCTGCCGACGGCGGCACCAGCGCGCGCCGCTTGCTGCCTGGCTGCATCCCCGCTAGCACCTCCTCCAGCCCCGGGATCAGCTGCCCGGCACCTAGGCGCGCGGTGACGGGGCCCGTCGGCACGTCGCGCGGCTGGAAGCTCACGCCCTCCACGGAGCTGACGATGAAGTAGCCGTTGTTGCGCCTGCGCGCGGCCGCGGCGCGCCCCTGGGTGCCAGACACCGCTCAAGAGCTCGTTGTGAAGCTTAGCCACCTCTGTGCAGCGCCGCTGCTCTCAGCAGGGCCGGTGCTGCCCTTCTGACGGCGCCGCTTGATCACCGGCGGCAGCAGGCATTAGGCAGCAGGCAGCAGGCAGCAGGCAGCAGGCCGCGGCGGGCGGCGGTGAGGCGGGCGCACCTCAGGACGTAGTCAAACTCCACGCTGTCCCCGGGCGCGGCCTGCGGCCCGTTCCCGTCGGCCAGCTCCTGGATCTTCACCCCGCTCTTCGTCTTTGAGAACCTGCGAGCGGTGAGGCGGAGCAGTCACCCACAGCACGGCACATGGGCCCTGCAGCGCAGCACAAGCAACGTGCATGGGCGGTGCCTGGGTGCCGCGTCATCCACGGGGGCAGACAGGCCCGGTGACGACCAATCTCCACTGTTCTGTGACTTCGGTCTGGCTGCGGACTCGTCTGTCCTGCGAAACAGTGCTGCATGTATTGGAATAGACATGCGAGCTTGCCTGCAGCGTCTCACAGTGTGCTGTGCACATACACCAGAACCTGCAGCAGCAAGCCTCTCGGAGAGCGCAGCACCTCAGCAAGACCGCGCTGGCAAGGACCACAGATATGAGCTCCCTCCGCATTGCCATGCATTGGGCTCCCAAACTGCGTTGGCTGTCACCTGTCCAGCCGTCAGACATTCAGCAAAAGAAACAAGCACACAGGCACACAGGCAAAGCCTTGTGCACACCAGGCGGTGGTGCACGCTGCCAATGAGCGGCGCCACGTCCATCACATGTTCTCCGTAGAGAGCTGGCTCGCGGTGCGCTTGCACAAGCATGGCAGCTTCTGTATGCTAGCGCCATGGATTGCCTGACTGGTTCTCGATGAATCAATGAGCAAAGCGCTTTGCTTGAGCAGGCTGTTGAGAATTGCTTTTGAGCTGACTCGGCGGTGCCATTCGACTCATTGTCTTTGTATACTCCTTTGCACATTTGCACAGCTGCACTGATAGGTACACATACTGGAAGCTGGACAGTGACAGCCCTATGCACAGCAGCCCAAGAATCAGGACAATACGGACACAATGTCCACCCACAAATGTGCTGCGAGGCGTGGGCGAGCTGCGCTGCCCCTGGCGCTGCTGGCAGAGTTTGCCAGCAGCGCCAGGGGCAGTCTGCCAGGCAGACGCAGTAACGCCGCGGGCGCTCTGCTCACTTGCGTATGCAGGACTGGATGAAGCGGCGCATGCGCGGCAGGTACGCCACGGACAGCTCCACGCTCTGGTGGTCGCAGCCCTCAATCCACAGCGGCTCGGCCGGGTTCCGCGCGGCCGCGTGCAGCGCGCGCCCTGCGCTGATGTCCACCACCTCATCCTTTGTGCCCTGCATGCGCGCCATGCAAATAATGGTCAGTTCCAGCAGGCACCGCACTGTGGTTGGCTGGTGCGTCACGCCAACCAGTGGCCGCATTGGGAAAAAAAAAAAAAAAAAAAAAAAAAAAACAACAACAGGCTCTGCACACAAGAATGTCACAAATTTGGCGCATCCTGCAACGGCCTCCTTGGCATGCCAGGGACGCTTGCCTAACCCCAATGCACGATATTGAGGTGAGGTGCACAAGCACTGGCTTGAGATGCACATGGAGTGCCTTGTTGCTGAGGCCGACCAGGGTACCCACACCCTACATGCCGACTCGCGCACAGCTTTACCAGGGAGCAGACATGGTGCAGGTTTGGGGATGCGGCTTACATGCATGACGAGCACGGGGGCCTGGATCTTCGGCAGCAGGCGCAGGTTGTGGTACACGTCCAGCCAGCTGGGCCACCAGCCCCAGCCAGGGTTCACGACGCGCATGCCTACCGCCCGCGCCCACTTGTCTTCAGCATGCAGTGCCTGTCCAGGGGCCAGTGCTCCTGCCGAGCTGTCGCCTCGCACTTGCTGCCAAGTGCGCCAGCAGAGCGGTGCAATGGCCAGGCAAGCTCCGCTGAGCCAACGCACTGGTGCATAGGCCTGGCAAGCGGCCACGTGAGCCAGCAAGAGTGTTGCAGAGGCCAGGCAAGCGGCGCCCACCTGACGCCAGGGCGCTGTGCAGGACAACGCCGGCCAGGGCGGGCGCCTTGGCTCCGAGGTAGCATGTCGGCCCGCTGCCCACGCTCTGCCCTGCGCCCGGCCACCACGGCGGTGGAGGTGTCAGGGCACTGACTTTGCCGCTCGCGGCTGCGGGGCCGTGTACGCATGCACAATAGCCTCCCTCCCCTGCTGTCTCGCCACCAAGGTGTGAAGGCGCAGCGCTGTCGAGCTACGCTTTTCCTCCCACGTCGCCACGCTGCACGGGACGCATGCACCGGCCTCGCACGCCGGCGCACCGTACAGAATCACGTCGCTGGGCTGCCGGCCATTTGCCAGCAGCCACTCGTAGGCTGCGTCGATGTCTGCCAGCGTGTTGGCCACCGACAGCGCGCCCGAGCTGCAGCCGTACCCGCTGTAGTCATAGCTCAGGATGCTGATGTGAAGCTCCCGCGACATCTCCCTGCGCCGTCTCAGAAGTTACGCATCAAGTGGGGGGATACGGCACTCTGCTGGTTATGCTGTCACAGCAAAACGCAACGGCCCTGGGGGCAACATTCTGTTGGCTCCGCTGACACGACACAGCATAGCATGCCTTGGTGCGCGGCAGGTCACAGGCCAACACGCACTGGCTCCCTGTGGCATGGCAGTGCGCTGTCATGGCAACGCATGCGCACCTGTAAAAGGGCAGCATCAGCGCCAGGTCCACCGCATTGCCGTGCGAGAAGAGTATGGTGGGCCGCTCCTTCAGGTGGTGCGATATCAGGGCGGCGACTATCAGCGAGCCGCGCTTGGTCTGCAGCTGCAGCACCTGCGCGTCTGGCACCTTGCGCAGGCCCCTGCGGTGTGGCCCGAGGCGTTAGGCGATGTCAAGTGCAGGTTACCTCGCTGACCGCTGCCAGCGGCCTGACCAGCAGCGAGTGCCAGCCAGCGAGCGTGTGCGCACGGCATCTTTGGCGATATGTATAAATCGCCGTTGTCCGCATGTCGCTTGAGTGCATAGGTCGCTGGCGAGGGCGGGAAGAAGGCCAATTTGGAAGCTATATGGTCAACCACACCCATAGCTGCCGGCCACAGGCGCCTCCGGATGCGTTGATCGGAGGCAGCTGGCCCCGCAAGCCCCGCTTACTCGGCACCGGTCTACATCCGGGGCCCTGCACGGGTTCCCAGCGCAGAGCCTGCCCTCCCTAAGGCCTCCGCTGCTTCATCCCCGCGCGATGCCAACAACAGCGTAAACGCCTTTGACGGTAGTTATAAATAAATAAATGAAGGGGTCCTGTTTGCAAAGGTCCAGATATGTGGGTGAACCAGCTCGACAAAGCTTTTCTCCCAGCTCTTTATTTTTTATACACTTTGGCGCACGAGCTGCAGACCTTGGAAGGGTTTACTGATTGGCGCGAGCTCGGCTCTGGTCTTCTACCTGAAGGTGGCGCCTCACGTCCTCTTTTATCAAAAACTTCATCATTTTCTTAGTCAGGCAGCAGGGACTCCAGGCGCAGCGGCGCCATGTCGCCTTCGCCGGACAATGCTGCCCCACTGCCCGTGTGGAAGTCCTTTGCGGCATCGGCCTTTGCGACTTGTACAGCAGAGGCACGCGTGCCTGCACTGCCTATCGACCAGCGCTCCTGCATTGCGCCTGTGCTCTTCTTTCAGACACCAAGCCCTTTGCTGATGAACTGACGTGGTGGCCTGCTGGCGGCAGATCGCCACACTGCCGCTTGATACTGCGAAAGTACGCCTGCAGCTGCAGGCCAAAAGCGACGGCATCCCTAAGTACAAGTGCGCGAGGCTGCGACTGCCTTGCAACGCACTGCGCTATCCTCGTACCACTGCTGAGCCGTTCGCGACGGTCTGTGCAGGGGCCTGCTGGGCACTGTCAGGACAGTTGCGGCGGAGGAGGGCCCTCGCGCGCTGTGGAACGGCTTGGAAGCAGGTGGGGCAGCACTGCCGCGAGCCGCGCAGCGCGTGCGCACTCGAGCCGCGGCTGGCTGACTCGCGCCCTCGTGCAGGCCTGCACCGGCAGTTCCTGTTTGGCGGCCTCCGGATCGGCTTGTACGAGCCGGTCAAGCGCCTGTACATGGGGGAGAAGGCGGCGGGCGAGGCGCCGCTGTACCTGAAGATCGCGGCGGGGCTCACCACCGGCGCGCTGGCGATCATGGTCGCCAACCCCGCCGACCTGGTGAAGGTGCCGCCCCGCGCCTGCGGTCACTGCCCAGTGGCCGGGCGCTGTGCCTTTTCCCTTGAGGCACGTCTTGAGGGACGTGACAGCTGCAAGCTCTTTTTTTTGAAGGCTGCAGCGGAGGGGCGCTCCTAGTCTTGGCAAGGAGCGAGGTACGGGGGGCTACTGTGGAGAGAGCGGCCCTGTGCGGCGGCCCGCGCAGGTGCGCATGCAGGCGGCCGCCACGGCCGTACAGGCGCAGGCGGTCGCGGCGACCACCGGCGCGTCTCCCGGCAGCGCGGGGAAGGCGGCCGCGGCGTCGGGCGTCAGGCGCTACCCGAACGCGCGCGCGGCGTACGGCATCATTTTGCGGCGCGCGCCCTGGCGCGGCAGCCCCTGACCGCGCGCGGCTGCCTGGGCGCTGGCAGCCTGGGGCACTGCGTTTGGCTGCCGAGTCGGTGGAGCCCCGAAGCGGACACCGCGGGACAGTGCCGACGTGCTCCTGGCCGTGCGCCGCCCTGTTGACACTGCACATGGTGCAGGGAGGAGGGCGTCGCGGGGTTGTGGACGGGCGTGGGGCCCAATATCGCGCGCAACGCCATCATCAACGCGGTGGAGCTCGCCAGCTACGACACGGTGCGGCCGCGCGCCGCCGCGCCCGCCAGCGCCTCCACCAAACGCGCGCGCTTCGCCCGGTCGCGTCGCCGCCGTCCGAGCGCAGACACCCGCGTCTGTCCCGAGCGGTCCCGCTCGATCTGACTCGTCGGCTGGCGGGGACGCCCGTGCGCTTGCTCGGGACAGCCTGCCCTTCAGTGATAGCCCAAGGGACGGGGCGGGACCTGACCACGCTGGGCCGCACGGGCGCTCAGATCAAGTCGTCGCTCATCTCCACCGGCCTGTTCACCGACAGCCTGCCCACGCACGTGGTGGCCGGCCTGGGTGCCGGCTTCTTGGCCGTCTGCGTCGGCTCCCCCGTGGACGTTGTCAAGTCGCGCATGATGGGTGCGCCCGCGCTGCCCTGGCGGCCGCGGCTGCAGATGCAGACCCAGAGGAAGCTCGAAGAAACCGCCGTTCTGGTCTTGGTATGCGGACTGGGGGCCGCACAGCGCTGCTGTGCTGTCCTTGGAGCTTGCCCTTGGCGATCCAAGCGGCGCTCCCACCGCTTGACAAGTATGCTTAGTCAGAGCCTGGCCTCCTGACATCCAGAGACCTAGTGCCCAGCCGCATCTTGCAGGCGGTGCGCTCGCGGCGCGAGCGGCCTGGCAGCGATGGAGCGGGGTGGGTGAGGGTTAGGGTTCACACATCTTCAGCGGCGCGGCGCGCGCGCAGGCGACCGGCAGGGCCAGTACAGCGGCATGCTGGACTGCTTCGTCAAGTCGTTCCGCAGCGGCGGCCTCGGCACGTTCTACCAGGGCTTCCTGCCCAACTTTGCGCGCCTGGGCTCCTGGAATGTCGTCATGTTCCTCACCATGGAGCAGGCGCGCCCCACATACATTTCCCAGCCGCCCCTACCCTGACCCTACCCTGCATAAACCCTTTTTCCTACCCCTATATCTGGAACGTTGTCATGTTCCTCACCATGGAGCAGGCGCGCCCCGCACACATCACCCGCCGCCCTTTGCCTACCCCTGCAACTGGAACATCGTCGTTTCCTCATCATGGAGGCACGCCCCGCGTACATTCTCCGCCACATCTTGCCTACCGCTGTACCCTAGCGCACTCTGTGCCAAAATTGCTTGGCACACGGCAACACACCGTGCCTGCATTGTCTGCCGTTTGCTGTGTAAGTCCCCTTGTTCATGCGCGCGAGTGCGTGACATGTGTCGGTACGTGTACGCAGGCAAAGCGGTACATAAGGGAGTGGTCGTAAAGCCTGCAGCGAGGGCGCCTCGCCCGTCCTACGCTGTCAGCAACGGCCTAGCAACCAGGACACGCATGACCAGCCGACGCACTTTGTCAGCCCCTGCACAGCTCTGCTGGATGTTTCTGGGTGTGGCAGCGCGCACATTGCCCGCTTGCTTCTGGGTATGTCAGATCACTGTATGTATGCACTTGGGCACAGATGTGCACCAGGCTCTGTAACAACTGACGGTGGACAGAGAACGCGAACTGTCGGCCAGAATGTTACAGCGCTGCACCGCGCGGCAGGTGCCAGGCACAATGCAGGGCAGGTCTGGCAACGGCAGCACCACGGGCTGGGGCAGCTGCAAGCAGCCGCCAGCGCCCGCGCATTGCTGCACGCACGGGCGGACCGCTCCAGCAGCAGCCTTGCACCGGCGTTGCAGCGCAGCCGCGCCGGCAGCGCAGAGAGAAGCCAGCGCCCGCTCAGGCGCTCCAAGCGAGGCACCCGCCGCGGGCAGGCGCCCTAGTCGAAGAGGGAGAAGCCCATGTCTGCGAGGCCGTCAACGATGAGCGTCAGCCCACCGTCAGCCGCGGGGGTTGCAAGCAGCAAAAGAGCTACTCAAGGGCACCGCAGCTGGGCTGTGAGCGCACCGTCATCCTCCTCCTCCTCCTCCTTCTCCGCCTCGGCCGGCTTCTCCTCCTCAGCCGCAGCCTCGCCAGCGCCGCCACCGCCGCCACCGCCGCCGCCACCGCCGCCGCCGCCGCCGGCAACCATGCCGCCGCCGCCGCCGCCTGCCGGCCGCCAAAACTAAAACACAACACTCGCTTGCACGCCTGCCTCTACGGCAGCCGTGACAGCCAGGCGCGTGTTGAAGGTCACACAAGGATGCTGCAGCACTGCTGGTGCAGGGCACACAGCGCGCACTCGGAGCGCGCCGCCAGGGCCGGCGCACCCGCGCCGACGTTGCTGATGAGGTCGCCGATGCTCTTGTTGGCAAACAGCTTGGCGAACAGGCTGGCCCAGTACGGCTCCATCTTGATTCCAGCCGCGTTCACAAGCGTGTTTATGTTGTCAGCCTGGGCGCGCAGGCGGGGTCAGCGTCACCGGCACGCCACCAAACACGCGCGTGCGGAGCTCGTTCGCGACGCGAGTGGAGCGGCCTTGACGTGCCAAGCAGTAAAGCGCGCGGTGGCCAGCAGCACGCACGCGCGTCTCAACCAAAACACCGACCGTGCGGTCAGCGCACCGTGATGTCCAAGCCGTCATCGTGCAGGATGAGGCTCGCGTACACGCACGCGAGCTCAGACGCCGAGCCAGACATAGCGCACAGGCGATCCTTGAAAAGATATTAAGCTCCGGGGAGCACTAATCAAGGGATGGCGCTCAAAGGCGAGGCGGCCGCCAAGAGCACCGCAGCACCCTGGGCCTATAGGGCCCTCTCTTCAGCCCCGACAGGGTCTCGATCGAGCACGCAAAACTTGCGGAAAAAGTACGAGCCCACAACAGAACGCATGCACATCGAGCACCCAGTGGTGTCCTTGCGAGGTTCAAGAGTTATCACCTAAAGCATTGTTCGGGGCATGCGCGCCAGCGCGACTGCTCTGTGGCTGTCTGGCAGTGTGGCGTTGATACGTGCTCCCCACTGAGCCGGTTTTGCCGGCCTCCATGAAGACGTACGCACGTAGAAAGCGCGCCGCTGGCTGTGACGCTGCCGGCGGCCCAGCAAAGCGCGCTGCGCTCGCACCTGATGTCATGGAAGCGGGCGGCGCCCCGGAGGGGGGAGCTGATCCGTATGCATTCTCGACCAGTGATGAGGAGGATGCCAGCCCTCTTCCGCCTGCGAGGGAGTGCAGCAGGGCGGCCAAGCTGCTGCAGGCACCTGCTGCGGCGCCCAGCAAGGCGAGGTGGGGGGCCGCTGCCGATAGCACGCGCCCGCCCGCCGCCGGCGGGCAGGCTGCCGCGTCCGCCGCCGGCGCGGGGAGCCCGGGCGGGCCGGCGTCACCCCAGGGGGCAGCGTGGGGCAGCGGGACGCAGGCGCCGTACGCGCAGCACGACCCGGAGTTCCTGCGCGGCCTGGTGGCGCTGCACGGCCGCGCGGACTCAGGCGGGGACGCCCACAGCCCGCCCGCGAGCGCTGGCGCCCTGAACGGGCCGGCGCGCAGGTGCAGGCACTCGCCGCTGTGTATGCCGGTCCCTGCTCCGGCCTTCAGTGCTCTGGCACGCGAGGCAGCGGGCCACCTGACCTTGTCGAGACGTCACGGGCTGGCAATAGCGGCTGACACCCTGCCCGCCCGTCGCAGTCTCCCGAAGGCGGCGGCGGGCGGGTGCGCCGACGCGGGGCTTGCTGGGCCGCTGCGGGTGGCGCCAGGCAACATAGCGCCCCCCGACAGGGAGCCTGCGAGCGGGGGCCCAGGGCCGCTCTCGCCGCCGCCGGCGAGCCCGGACGCGGCGCGGCTGCGGGGCCGGCCGGCCGGCGCGGGCGCTGGGGAGGGCCCCACGGCGGCCGGCCGCGGCGCGGCCGCGGGCGGCAGCCAGGAGGCGGACCGGGGGGCCGGCCGCGATGTGCAGCTGCGCGGCGGCAAAAAGCTGCACGGCTGCAGCAGCCCGGGCGCGGCAGCACGCAGCGGGTCGCAGCCAGGGAGCAGCGGATCCCAGCCTGGTGGCTGCCAAGGGGCGCGCGGAGGCGCGGCCAGCCCAGCGCCGAAGCGCACCCCGCAGCGGGGCCGCGCGAGGCCGCCGCCGGCGCCGCCGCCGCCGCCGGCCGCGCCCGCCGCGCACGCGACTGTGATGGAGGTGCGCACAGCCAGCCCCTGAGCCAAACAGGCGTGCAGTGTGGGCCTGGGATGCACGTGCTTGTCGGCCGGGCCCCTGCGCACGAGCCTGCGCAGCGCCGGGAGGAATGCACTGGATGCTCTCCTGACAGCCGGCGGCGTCGCGCCCTCCGATGCAAGCACCTGCCGAGGCGTGCGTGCACGCCCGGCAGGCGCCTGCACAGAGCGCATGCGCCCACGCTGAGGTCTGGTAGATCTAACCAAACCCTGATCTAACCCTAGGTACGACGCAGGCCCAGGAGAGCGGCGAGCAGACCGGCATTGCGGACGACGTGCGCTACGCGCTCGACGGTCTCGCCGCCGGCCCCGGCGCCGCGCGGCACGGCGCCGCCGCGCTGGCAGACGCGGCCAGCTCGCGCCGCGGCCGCCTGGTGCTGCGGTACGGCCCGGCTGTGGCAGAAACGGCAAAGCCGGGGCGGCCCCTGCCTACCGCAAGCGCATGCGTGTGCGCCTGCCTTGCGCCACGGTGCCCTGCTGCTGCAGCGCGCGGCACTGCGCGGCGGCAGGCCTCTGGCGGTGTAGATGTTGAGGGGTAGGGCGGTGCGCCTGCACACGATCACCTGAGCGCGATCACTGGCAGTCGCCCCATCTGCTCCCGTGCCATGAAGGGCGCCAGCATGGCTGCGGCCGCGCTGAGCGTGCCCTTACCCTTACCCTACCCCACGACGTCGCCAGGGCGGAGGGCCTGCTGGGCGACGTGCTGGCGGCGGGCGCGCGCGCGTGCGCCGCGCCGGCCGCCGACCCGGTGGTGGCGCTTGCGTTTGCCGCCATTGCGCTTGGCCTGGCCGCCGAAGAGGCGTGCCAGGCCGCGCTGGGCGCGCCCGCGGCCGCCGCCCTGCTCTGCCGCCTGCTGCAGGCGCGCGCCCCGCCTCCCTCCGCCCCGGCATGGGACCCGCTGCCCGCGCGCAGCGCCGGCCTCCTCCTACCAGGTCCCTGGGCTGCACCCATCTTGATAGGGATAGGGCAGATCCCTGTCCATGCAGAACACAGAGGCGTGTTCTCCTGGGCGCAGAATACAGACCCGCCCGCCTGTATACTGCTGCTCGGAGCGTGCTCCTGCCGTGCCTGAGCAAGCAGCGATGCTCAAAGTCGAGCCAGGGCTGCCATCCCGCGTGACGCGCGCCGCCTGGGCGCGCAGACAGAGGCGGAGGTGGGGCCGGGCGGGGCGGGCGGGCGCGCATGCGCGGCGGCTGCGCGCGTGCTGCGGCTGCTGCGCGAGACGCCGCTGGCGCGCGCGCTGCCGGCTGCTGAGGCCGGCCGCCCGGCCTCCGTCGCGCTCACGGCGCTCGTGGGTGCGCACGCGCGCCTGCGCGTGACGCGCAGCCTGGCCGGGCCTGGACGCTCGGCTGTGCCGTGGCGCTGTCGGCGCCTTGCATCGCTTGCTGCAGTTGCCACCTTTGTCCACAGCCATCGCGTTTGGTGCAGCTTGCAGAGGCAGAGGCAGCATCGAGCTTGTCTTGCCGCGCGCCCCGCGGCTACCGGCGCTGGTCCGCCCTGGTCAAGCCAGTCCAAAGCACGCCGCTGCCGTAGCCCTAATTCTACATGAATTCCACGCGCGCGCGCGGCGCAGCGGCGGTGAACCCGCGCCAGGCGTCAGGCGGCAGCGAGTCTGTGAAAGCCGCGCTGCGCGAGCATGCCGTGCTGGCGGAGGTGGCCGCACTGGCCGCGCGACTCGGGGCGCGCTTCGGCGACGGGCGCTCTGAGGCCTCCGCGCGGCGCGCCGGGCCGCAGCGTTCCACTCACGTGTCCATGGTCGGTTGAACGGGCAGTCTCAGGGCCCTTGCGTGGCGCGCTCCCCAACAGTGCCTATCGGTCAAGGCAGTGCTCTCCTGTAGACCCTGGCCATGGTGCGGCGGCGTGGTCTGTATGGGCATCTCGGCAGGCTGTTGCAAGCATGGGCAGATAAGCAACCTGGCTGCGCTGCCCGCCGGCAGGCCACGGCTCCGACTGCATGCCCCGCACGTGCACGCCTGCCCGCTCACGCCAGCGCGCGCTCGCTCCGGCGGCGCCTGAGCCGGGCGGCCGCGCGCAGGGCGCTCTGGGGCCTGCACCGCTGCCTGGCGGTGCTCGAGTTTGCCAGCTTCGCCTGCCCCGCCAACGAGCGCCACCTCATCGGCCTCTGCGTGCCGGGGCTACGCGGCGCGGAGGGCGCGCCGGGCGCCTGCCCGGACGCGTGCGGGGCCGGCGGGAGCCAGCCGTGCGCGGCGGGCGCGGCGGGGCGGGACGCGGGCGACGCGGCACGCAGGCGCCGCCGAGGCGCTCCCCAGGTGCGCAAAATTTTTGCGAGCATGCATCTGTGTCCGCAGCAGGTGACCCATGCGCACTTGGCGCTGCCTCTGTTTCGGTCTGCCGGCAGCGCCGTGCGCCCGTGCTGCTGGCACGCTCTGTGAGCATGCAGGCTGGGACTGCAGGCGCCGACGACCGACATGCGCACGCTGCGGTGAAGAAGCGACACAGTCTCGGTGCCTGCCAGGCGTACTTTGGCCAGGCCGCGCGCGACGCGCGGCGCCGAGCGCGCAGGGCGACACGGACGCCGCCGACGCAGACGCCGCCGACGCGTCGCCGCCGCCTGGCACCTTCCCGGGCTGGCTGGCCGCGCAGGCTGCCGCGCTAGCGGCCGCCGGCACCGCGCGGCAGCCCGCGCTGCCGGCGCGCGGGCCGCGGCGCGAGGCACTGCACTGCGCGCTGTCGGCGCGCAGCCCCATGATTTCGCTCGAGCAGGTTGCCGGGCGAAGGGCACACCTGCGCGCATGCATGAGCTTTTGCAGAGTGTTGTCTGCAGACCGTCAGTGCAGTCACAAGCTGCTTTGAAAGTCCTTTGTGCTGCTGCGCGGTCATTTCCCCAGCTGGCGTGCTCGGCTCGCGGCTTTGCGCTTGTTAAAGCACCGCGCACAATGCAAGAAACGCAGTCTGCGCACCCTAGGAGCCCGGCGCGCGTTCCGGCGCAGGCTCCGCGCCGACGCCCCCCGCCGCACGCGCAGGTCATGGTGAACGTGACCTGCAGGCGCGCCGGCTGCTGCGCCGTGGCGGCCGCGGGCGGCATGGCGGCCGCCGCGGGCGTGGCCGACGCGGTCATGGGCCCGCCCGAGCCGGAGGACGCCTTTGCGCAGGTCACCGACCGGTGCGCCCGCCTCGGCCTGCCGGCCGCCGCGGCCCTTGCCGCGCACCGCAGCCGGGCCCGCTGACACAGTCGGGCGTGCCAAGCCAGAGGTCGGGGCATGAGTTTAGTGGGCGTGATAGTGACTGGTGCGTGTGATGGGTGGGCTGTGGGCGCCAGAGGGGCAGCAGCGGGCCCGTCAGCACAGGGTGGCACGCGATGCAGCGGGGCCCGCAGCCGGCCGACGGACGTGCGCGCCGCGCCCAGGCGTCGCCTGGTGGACGGCGTGGACTTGCTGAACGTCGCGCTGGGCGCGCTCATCAACCTGGGCGAGCACGCGCCGGCGCTGCGCGCGCCGCTTGCGGCCGCGCCGCTGCCCAGCGGCGGCCGGCTGCTGCCGCTGCTGTGCCGCATGCTGCAGGCGCGCGCCCGCGCCCCGCGCCCGCCCGCGCGCCTCGGGCGCCGCCGCGCTGGCGTAGCGCCGCGCGCGGCCCCGCGCGCCGGGCAGCGCCGCTGCATGCAACGCAGGGAGCGTGGCGCGGCTGACAGCGCACGCGCCTGACGACAGCGCTTGCGGCGCGGCAGGCGACCGCGCTGCCAGAGAGCCCTGTGGCGCCCGGCGGTCCGGGCGGCGGCGGCGGCGGCGGCGGCAGCAGCGGCGGCAGCGGCGGCGGCGGCAGCAGCGGCGGCAGCGGCGGCGGCGGCGAGGTGACCGAGGCGGCGCTTGCGGCGCGCCAGGACGACGGCGTCGCCAGCTTCGCCGAGTTTTATGCGGCCGTGCTGCTGGGCATCCTGGTCGAGCAGGACGCCGCGCTCCGCCAGGCGCGCGCGCCGGCGGTATAGGGATGGGGGCAGGATTTTGTAGGGATTTGGGTAGGGACGCGCTGACGGGCAGAAGCTGCGCTGCGGGGGGCGCGTGCCAGCGTGGGCAGGGCCGGGGGCCAGCGCGGGGCAGGCGCGCGTCAGTGCGCCGCTCTGTGGCGAGCGCATGCGGGCCGATCAGATGTCCGCGCGTCCGGGCCAGAGCAGGCCGCGCGGAGTGGCAGCTGCTGAGAGCGCGCTGACTCGCGTGCCGCCTGGCCGGAGCGAGGTCATGCGAGCGCGCTGGCGGCGGCGTGCAATGAGCGGCAGCGGGCCAGCGGGGCAGCCGCGACACCGCCCGTGCCGGCCACGTCCTACTTTTTCTCAGCCTATTTATTTTGGCGCGCAGGAGGCGGCGGCGCGGCTGCCAGAGGGCGGCCTGGCGGCCGCGGCGGCCACGCTGGAGCACGGCCTGCGCGTGCACCAGGTCGCCGGCGCGCTGACGGCTGAGACGGAGGCGACCATGCGGCGGCTCGCGGCCAGCCTGCGCGCCGCGCTGTGAGCCGGCGCCTGGCGGGGCGCGGGGCGTCCGGCCGCCGCATGCGCCGCGCCTGCAGCGGGGCCCAGCGCGCCGGCGCGGCGCAGACACGGCTGCAGCGCCCCTATGTCTGGAAAACTACAACACTCTAGCATCACAGGAGGGGCGCGCATACTCTGGCGAAGGCGTGCGGCACGACCCCAACGCATGTACGTATGTACTTCTGTGTGTGCATGCGCTGCTCTGGGGCTTGCCTGTATAAAAGCGCCAGCGCCAGCTCATGGAGTCTGCTTTGGGAATACTTGCAGTGCCCTTTGTGTAGCGCGCCCAGCTCCCCGCCTGCATTGACCTGGCGCGGGCTCCTTCCCACGCAGCAGGTATCATGGGACACATGCTTTTGCAGCCAGCACAAGTGGATGTTTAAAAAAACACAATTTTGAGGCCCTGTTTTAAACCCGGTCAAGCCAGTTAAGCTGCAGTTGGCTGGTGCAGGCCCGAGAGCGGAAAAGCTCCCGTTGTGAGCTCCGCTTCTCTCTGCTGCAAGGACAGGCAGGCCAACTCCATCCACACATTGCCGCGGGCCGTACGCGGTCAGGCCTTCCTGCCAGTCTGAGCCCGGCGCGGCGATGCCCAGCCCAGAGGGCCGGCAGGACGGTGTCCTGGCCGTCGCCTGGACACGGTACGGCCAAGCTGCACCTGCTGTGCTCCTGTGCTCGCTCGCAAGCGGCGCCCTCCAAGTGTGCAAGCGCTCCCCCTGCTTGCAGGTACCTCGAGCGCCTGGACAAAGAGCCTCTGAAGACCAAGGTCCGGCGCGCTCCGTGCTCCGCTGCGCCAGCGGTCGCCCGCGCTGCGGCCGCGGGCGCTCAGGCGCGCGGGCGCGCAGGCCATCACCGCGGCCGCCCTGGCCGGCCTGAGCGACCTGATCGCTCAGAAGCTAGCGGCGAGCCGGGCGCCGGTCAACTGGCGGCGCACGGCCGCGATGGTCGCCTACGGCGGCCTGTGGAGCGGCCCCAGCATGCACTTCTGGCAGCTGTTCGTCGAGCGCGTCTTCCGCGGCGGCCCGGCCCCGGGGCAGCTCTGGAAGAAGGTGTGCCGGCCCCGTCAAGCCTCCGCGCTCGGCGCTTGCGGGCAGCAGGGCCTGCGGGCAGCGCTGCGGGGCGCCGGCCCCGTGACACGGTCGGCGCCGCCCGGGGCACGCGCTCACAGGCTATCTGCGCGCAGGTCGCGCTGGACCAGCTCACCTACGGCGCGCCCTGCTTGCGCGCGTCTGCGCGCGTGTTGGTGTCAAGCGCGTAGCGAGCGCTGAGCGGCGGCGGCGGCGGGGCGCGCAGGCCCGGTGTGCAACATCTTCATGATGACCTACATCTCCCTGCTTGTTGAGGGTGCGCACCAGGTTCACCACCAGTGTCAACACGCATGGCTCTCCTGGTACATCAAATGTCTTCTGCAGCATGCTGACATGCAGCCCCTGGAGGCAGGCCGCAGCATGGCCTTCACACTGGCCAAGCTGAGGCAGGACTACCTGGGCGTGCAGCTGAACGCGTGGAAGGTGGGTCAGCCTCGCTCTGCGTCAGCACCTGCGCGCGGGGACTGCAGCCATGCCTTGGGTAGGGTACATGGTAGGGTTTAGGGTAGGGTCCAAATGCCATGCGCGTGGCCGCCGCGCAGGTGTGGCCGCTCGCATCCCAAATAAACTACCAGCATGTCCCGATCCACCTGCGCGTGCTCTTCGCCAACGTGGTGGCGTTCTTCTGGTGCGCGCCCGGCCACCGCCCCCGCGCCCCGCCGCACAGCCGGGCGCTGCGCCGGCGCGCATCGGCTTCCACGGCCTGCCTCTTGCATGCGTGTGAGTTTCCAATGGCGCATGCACGGAGGTCAGTGCGCCTCTGCTGCTGCAGGTCCACCTTCTTGAATCTGCGCTCGCGGACGGCGCTGGCGTCAACCAACCGCGCGTGAGCTGGCTGCTGCCACTGTACCATAGTACGAGACCGGGGGGCTCCGGCCGCGTTGTGTTGAGTGTGTACAGCTGTGCGGCTGGCCGCCATGGGCCATTTTGGCATGTGCAGTGACCCTCGAGCATGCAGGCATGCTGCGCACCAGGGCCTGCGGCGCATGGTGCTGGCGCTCCGGAGCGCCATGTGACTGTCCTGTGTTGCTCCGGTGCTAGGGTTAGGTTCTGGCTGTAGGCTTAGGAGGGGTTCAGGTGTGGTTGCTGCGCCTCGTGAGGACACAGGCCTGTGCGCTATAACTGCATGTACCTGATGCATGGCCTTGCGGCATTTCGCCGTGTACAGACCAGAGAGTCTGCAGCAAACTGCTCATGGTTAAACCTGCAAGCTCGCAATGTCGCCTTTGGGCACAAATCACTTCATGCAGTCTGCCATTTGGCTAAGAACAGCCCTTGATGCCATCCATCCTGCTCCCTCAGCGCTGTAACTTTCGTTGCAGGCGCTACTCTTAACTTCGTCTTTTCATGAGCATGCAAGGCGTCCTAGTGCGGACTGTAGTTACAGACGGGATGCATGCACGTGCCAGTATATGTGTGCTAATAAAAAAGTGCTATTGCACGTCCCGCCCCAAGCTTTGAGATTTTGAGCTTTAGGGCTTGCCAAAATGGGCTAAAAAAAACTTGACAGGCGTGCTAACAGGTGCGCTTCCTCGAACGAATGTTACTGGGCTCCGGCGTTCCCTGCGGCAGAAGAGCATAATCCACTGGGGAGTGAGCTTGTACTAAACAACACCAACTGACGGGGTGAAGTAAAGCAAGGAGGAGGGGACAGAGAGGAGCCGGCTGCGCCTGCAAAGACCAAGTGTTGAAGTCCCCAGAGGCGGGCTGCAGAAGGTAGCTGCTAGGGGTCAGCCTCTGGCGGGTGGACGCGCTCAATGTCCATCGAAAGGTGCTATCAAGGTGGGAAGCACGATAGCCAGCCGATGTCCTTTCTTGCCATCAGCTGCGCACGATTAGTGCTGCAGCATTGCGTTTTTCTAAGAGCAATGTGCTTCAGACCTAATATTGCTTATAGCAGTCTTCCCGCAGCGTGGTGGCACACCTGCCTGCTCACAGACAACTTGTCTTTGTGAGGCTTTGGCAACGCAAAGAGGCGCTGGTGTTGCAATGACGCAGTGCCGCTGCTACAAGCAGCACATCTTGCAACTTAGAATATGAAAAGCGGTCACAAAGCTCTTTGCAGCGCCACCTCAGCTTACAGGATAGCGAGCGACGCGCTATCTTGCCTGCGCAGCGGGAGGAGGGAGCTATGAGCCGGACCGCACGCTCGGGCAGCACATCGCCTCGCGGCTCGTGGAGCTCGGGTGCACCGAGTTCTTTGCAGTGCCAGGCGCGCGCCCTGCTTGCAGCTGCCAGGCTACTTGTGTACCGTTGCTGTGCTCAGTGGTGGCTGCCAGAATAGCCGAAGCGCAGTCACCCATGTCTGGCGACCTGCGCCGGCGGGACTGGCTGCCCTGCGCCAGCTGCTATGGTGCTGTGGCCGCTGCTCCGGCTCGACCGTGTGACGCTGCACTGGTCTGCAGCACGTCTGCCGACAAGTTGCGGCTGTGGTGGCGCGCAGGCGACTTCAACCTGGTGTTGCTGGACCAGGTCTGTCCATGTGCCCCCCCCCCACGCCAACACCTCGAGTCCTGCTGTCACAGGGAGGCTGAGAGCACTGACGTTGTCATTGATTTGACATTGAAACGTATGCCGTGTATGCAACAGATGATCAAGGAGCCAAAGCTGCGGATGATCAACACCTGCAACGAGCTGAACGCGGGCTATGCCGCGGACGGGTACGCGCGCGAGCGCGGCATCGCGTGCTGCGTGGTCACATACACAGGCGCGCCCTGCCCTGCCGCCAGCATGGCTCACTGTGCTGCTGGAGCCGCGTGCACAGCATGACACATGAGGGAAGGTCGTGCGCAGTGTGTTGAAATGTAGTGTTGCATGAGGGCCCTGCAGCGTCTCTTCAGCTCGGCAAGCAGGCGTGCATATTGGCGCTGTGCAGCATTTTAGGCCCGGCAGCATGGCACACACGCCGTGACGGTCTGTGCGAGCGGCGCCGAGCGGCAGTGCGCGCGCAGTGGGCGGCCTCAGCCTGCTCAACGCCATCGCCGGCGCCAACAGCGAGAACCTGCCCGTCATCTGCGTGCGCCCGCGCCTCTCTGCAGTGCAGCTCCGTAGCCTGCCCTATACCCTACCCTACCCTATAGCTACAGCTATACCCTCCCCTTTCGACCGGACCCAGCGCGTGCTGGCGCGCGCGCAGATCACGGGCGGCGTGAACAGCAACGACATGGGCACCAACCACATCATCCACCACACCATCGGCCGCTCGGACGGCACCTCGCAGGAGATTGAGGCGTTCCGGCCCTTTGTGTGCGATGCGGTGCGCTCCTCGCGGCTCTGCTCAGCGACATCAGGCGAAGCAAACCTCTGCTGTGATAAACCATGCACTCTGCATGCGCAATCCTAAGTTCACAATCAAAGGCATAGCTGATGGCTATTGTGAGCCGCTCCCAAACGGGCGGGCGCGCAGGTGCAAGTCTTTGCGCTGTCGGACGCCCACGAGCAGATCGACCACGCCATTGCAACGGCGGTGCGCGCGCCCTGCTGCCGGCAGCCGCGCATGAGTGACTGCAGAATCCTGGAAGCCCAATGCGCGTGCGCGACAGCCCTGTTAACGTCATCGATCGCGGCGTGCAGATGCGCGAGCAGAAGCCGTGCTACATAAACATCTGCTGCAACCTGGCGGGGCTGCCGCACCCCAGCTTTGCCAGCGTGCCCGTGCCCTTCAGCATCACGCCGCAGCACACCAACGAGGCGCGCCGCTCCGGGCCTTTGGGAACGCAGGCTCGCTGCAGTGCTTGTGCCTGCCGGAAGCGCTGTGTTCAGCTGTAACACGGCCAGGCCATGTGCAGGTAGGGCGGGCGCAGACGCTCTCTTGATCTTCGGTTGGTGTGCAGCATTAATCGGCTTATAAACTGTGGGTCCGTGGGTCGCTGCGTGTCTTGCCCTGTTGCACTGGCAGTGCAGGCTGCTTGATATGTACCAAGTGAACTCAGGCGAGTGTGTATGAAGCTGCCTGCACTGCCAGCATACTGGGCCAGCATGCAGCAAAGCTTGGACCTGCGGGCCATGGGTCCTGTTATTCATTTAGTAGTGCAAAGGGCACTGCTTGCGCAGCAGCGTGGCCTCTACCTGTGCTCTGCACATGATGGCGCATGTCAAGGGGTCTTCTCTGCGGCCGCATGTCCACAGCTTGACTGCCCAATGCCGTGGATGCCACTGACCGTGCAACATGGAGAAATGCGCCCATTTGGGCGTGTGGCTGACCGGGCTGCGTGCGTGGCGGCAGCGCTCGCTGGAGGCGGCTGTAACGGCCGCAGCGGCCTTACTGAACAAGGCCGTCAAGCCCGTGCTGGTGGGCGGCGTGAAGCTGCGCTCCACGCACGCGCAGAAGCAGTTCAAGAGCTTGGCTGACGCCAGCCGGTATCCGGTCGCCATCATGCCCAATGCCAAGGGGTGCGCGGCCCCCCCCGGCCCAGGCATGTGCACGCACGCATGCTCACATGCGCAAGAGCTGGAAAGATTGACTACTTTCACTCCCAGCGACTAGTAGGTGGATGCCTTGGGTGTCACAGGGAGTGCTCTGAAGTCACGTATGTAAGAGGCGGCTATGCAACCTCAACAGAGTCTCGCGCGGCCGCTTTGTGCCCGGTGCTGCGTATCAACGCAAGCAGGGCGCGCTCACTGCCTGGGCGCATCTCTGGGCGGCAGGCTATTCCCAGAGTCCTACGAGCGCTTCATCGGCATCTACTGGGGCCAGGTCTCCACGCCGTTCTGCGCCGAGACGGTGGAAGCGAGCGACGCCTACCTGTGCGCCTGGCATCTGTCTTGAACCATTTGATGCATACAGCCATGTGCACCTGCTCCTAACTGGCGCTCCTGCAAAGCTAACTATCGATGTGCGGCACCTCATGCTAACATGTTTCTTTACTGCACAGGTTTGCCGGGCCGATCTTCAACGACTACACCAGGTGCGGCACCGGGCCGTCTCATGCACGCGCTTTGTGATGCAGTCTGCCGGACGCCGGGGCGCATGGCAGGCGCGCTCACCGCTGCGGCGCTGTGCGCGCGGCAGCGTGGGCTACTCGCTGCTGATCAAGGAGGAGAAGATGATAAAGGTGCCCTCTTGCCGTTGTGCCTCGTGCGCGCTCATTGGGCAAGTTTGCGGCCAAGCCACTGGGCCGCAGTGTCTGCCTGCCTGGCGCTGTGTGCACGCGCCTGTGTGCGTGCCCTGCTGGAGCGTGCAGAGCCTCTCAAGGGTGATGCAAAGCAACCCCAACCCTATCAGGACGTGGGCGCGCGTCACAGCAGGCGTGCAGCGCGCGGCGCTTGCGAGGCATGCCAGACGCGCTGAGCAGGCCGCGCGGAGCAGGGTAGGTGTTAGGCTACCCAAAGGTGCCAGCCTACCCAAACCCACCTCCTGATGCAGGTGGACGCGCGGCGCGTGGTGGTCGCCGGCCGGCAGTCGTTCGGCTGCATCGCGATGCCCGACTTCCTGGCGGCGCTCGCCAAGGCGGTCAAGCCCAATGGTGCGTTGCATATATAGGGTATAGGTAATAGCGCATAGGATATAAGATTATTGATAGGTAATTAGGCTGAGCCCACAGCATTTGAAGCCCAACGGTGCGCGCGCCGGGCGGCCGGCCGGGGGCCCTGCCGAAGGCGTTTGGCGCGTCCCCACGCGCGGGCCGTGTGGTGGTGACGGGATTGCCGGGTGAGGTCCCAACGCGGTGACAGGGCTGCCGCGCCGCCCCGCGCGGGGCCATGACAGCCAGGGTGCGTAGGGGCGCACGCGAGCGTGCTGCACCTGCCCTCATCTGCAAAGCCAGGGCCCGCCCCACGCGGCTGCCGCGGGCCGCCTGACGCGTCCGCTCCGCCGCGCACGCAGAGACCTGCTTCCAGAACTACCAGCGCATGTACATCCCCATGGGCGAGCGGCCGCAGGGGCCGCAGAACGCGCCGCTGCAGACGACCACCGTGTACAAGCACGTGCAGGCGCGCCCGCCGCCCTAACCCTAACCCTCGGCTTGGGTCGCCAGGCGCGCGGGCCATGCGCCCTTGGCCTGCGCGGGCACGCGCGTTCGGAAGGCAGAGCGTGCCAGCGCGGTTCCAGCTAGTGCTCCTTACGTCCCTTGATATTTTTCTTCATTTTCATGCGGATCAAGGGCGGCGTCGGCGCTCCGGGCTGGGAAGTCAACGCAAGCGAGCCGCTGCAGAGCTGCAGAGCTGCGGCACTGGGGATCGCCGCGCTGACCCGCGTGCGCGCGCGCCCGCCGCAGGCGCTGCTGACGCCGCAGCACGCCGTGCTGGCGGAGACGGGCGACTCCTGGTTCAACTGCCTCAAGCTCAAGCTGCCCGACGGCTGCGGGTGCGCCGCGCGCGTCGGCGCAGCTCCAGCCTGGGAGCCTTTACAACCTTACCATTACAACCTTGATCAGCACCATCACAACAGGCTTGCATTGCAGCCTTGCAACGGACGTGGTCTGACCCTCGGCGGCGCTGACTGCGCGGGGTTGGCGCCGCGCAGGTACGAGTTCCAGTGCCAGTACGGCTCCATCGGCTGGAGGTGCGCTGCGGTGGGCGTATCCCAGCCTAGATGGGACATCTGTCGTTGATGTGCAAATGTCACTTGTAGGCAGAGGAAAAGATGTGCACTGGCTCTGCAAGCTTCAGGGTATGTTTAGAGCTACGGTTAGGAATCAAGCAGCAGGCAGCCGAGGGGCGGACTGACGCGGCGGCGGACCCGGGCGGCAGCGTGGGCGCCACGCTCGGCTACGCCGTCGCGCTGGCCGGCAAGAAGCGCGTGGTCGCAAGCATCGGCGATGGCAGCTTCCAGCTGACCGCGCAGGCGCGCTAACCCTAACCTACTCTAGCGCATGGTGGCCAGCATCGGCGGCGGCAGCTTTCAGCTGACCGTGCAGGCGCGCTGGCCCAGCCGGCAGCCGCGCGGGCGCGGCGCCCGCTCCTCAATGGCCGCTCGCTCCGCGACGCCCTCAGCTCAGGGCGCGGGTGGCAGCCGGGCAGCCGCCTGCAGATAAAAGGCGGCGCGCTAGACATGTCACTCTGCATGGCCTCCCGACGCGCTGCCCATGCTCCGGCGCGTGACTCAGCATGTCCGTCACTCGCAGGAGGTGGCGACCATGATCCGCTATGCCCAGAACCCCATCATCTTCCTCATCAATAACGGTGCGCGCCCCGGGCGCAGCAATTAGGATAGGGTACCCGGCACCCTTTCCGCGCCAGCCGCATGCTTGCCGGCGCCGCCCTGCCGCCTTCATCCGGCGCCTCCCGGAACTCAGACTGTACTTTTCTTTCTCGCCTCGGTCACCCAGCCATGGTCACAATCATGCTCCGGTGGCTGAATTCTAGACTTGAAGCACAGGCGGCTACACCATCGAGGTCGAGATCCACGACGGGCCGTACAACGTCATCAAGAACTGGGTGCGCCGCGCGAGATGAGGGTAGGGTGGCCGCTGGCACAGGAGGGCCTCGCGCCCGGTCCGCCTGCTGCCTGGCCGCTGTCTGCGCCCGGGACGGCCGCGCCGCCCTGACGCGGGCCGCCGCGCCCCGCAGGACTACGTCGGCCTGGTCAAGGCCATGCACAACGGCGAGGGCAAGCTGTTTGCGGCGCGGGTGCGCGCATGGCGCAGCGCCAAGCAGGACGTGCCCCGCCCTTGCTGCCCGCCTGTCACCTGGCGCTGCGTGCGGCCGCTGCGTGCCTGCAGTGCGGTCCAGTCAGGGCCCGCCCTGCAGCAGTGGCACACGACATACCCGCCGCAAGCCTGGCAGGCTCTGGGTGGGCGCCACAGTTACAGGGTTAGGGGAGCATGAGGTAATCTACCCGCACGCGCGCGCAGGCCCGGACCGAGGAGGAGCTGGTGGCCGCGCTGCACGAGGCGGAGGAGCACCCGGACTCGTGCGCGCCGCCCCACGGCCCTGCCTGTCGCCGGCCCCGCGCGCCGGCGCTGCGTGCGGTCTTTGCGTGCCCCGCTGGACCGGCCCTGTTCGTGCCGGCGGGCGCGCTCTGCCATCTGGGCATGCCTGCTGCTAAAGTGAGCGCGGCGCTGAGGTCAGCATGCGCGCCGGCTACGCGCGGCGCAGGGTCGTGTTCATCGAGGTGGTCACGCACAAGGACGACTGCAGCCGCGAGCTGCTGGAGTGGGGTAGCCGCGTCGCCACCGCCAACAGCCGCCCGCCCAACCCGCAGTGACCCCGTCGTGCTGCGTGGACGCCGCGCGCCCGACAGCCTGTTGCGCAGAGTGTTCAGCCATGTGTTCCCCTGCAAGAAGTACAGCACTGCTTAATGTTCCCGCTGGTGATTGTAGCAGCGGCCTGGCTAACTAGAGCAAGACGTTGCCGCCCTGCCAATATATGTGAGATGGTGAGCTCGCAAGAGCTTTCTGGTTCGGTCCCTGTCTACATAGAGTGGCGTTGATGACAGTCATAATGACTCTTGGATGCTGTACCCACCCAAGTGCTACAAATCAACATGTCTGTCGCTTGTTGTTGTGCGTTCAGCTTGTTACCCGCCCTCCCTGAGGACACGCCTAGATGCACACAACCTCTGCGTCTGCCTAACGAAGCACGTGGGCATATGCTGCATTTTGCAATACATGCACGCATGTGTCCTGTTGCACTCACGCTAGACGCACAGGCGCCGGACCTATGTAATAATGCACGAGGCATGACCTTGCAGGCTACATTAGTATGCATGGAAACAAGACCTTGCAGGCTACATTAGCATAACAAACAGCAGCACACACCAGGCACATACCAGGGACAGGGCATGCAGGATAACACAGGCTGACCCAGAGTGACGCAGCACATGCTCACAAGTTCCCCTGATACATGGTTTGCAAACACCAGTTGTTCATAGACATGTACACGGTTTCTGACACGCCAGACAAGAACAGCGCACACTGGACTCACTCAACAGCCCTAGATAGCTCCAAGCAGTCTTGAGCGCACACACTGCCTATCACCCCGCTCTCTTGGCCCAGGACAGGCTATCAGGCGCCGGCAGCAACAGCCCCGGTGCCCACTCTGCGGCGCCGGCTCGTTCCAGCCACGCCTCTGCCTGCCGCACACCCTTGCCTGGGCAACCCCCGCCAGCACATGCCGCTTGGGTGACTTCGGAAGCCTCCCTGCCACTTCTGCGCTCACCAGCGGCCGCAGAGCGCACCCGCCGCTGCCGAGGCAAGAACGCACGAGCCCGCCGGCCTCAGCGCAGGCCCGGCGGCGCCAGGAGCGTGGCGGGCAGCAGCGGGCCGAGCGGCGCGCCGCAGAACAGGCACGACGCGCCGGGCAGGCCACCGTGCGCGCTGCCGCGCGCCGGCACGGCGTACTGCCGCTCGCACAGCGCGCAGCGCCACGCGCGCCCCGCGCCGCACAGCCGCAGCGTGGCCGCGCAGCGCGGCAGCTGCGCGGTCGCGCCCTGCGCGCGCGCGGGGCGGCGGGGCGGTCGGCCGCGCCGCGCTGCTTGACCGAATCGCCCTGCGTTGTTGCGCCATGGCCAGCAGCGCGAGGCTGCGCCAGACGGTTGCAGCGGGACACCACACCTCACTTTGACAGCCGCGCTGCACGCCGACTGCATGCGCGCATGCACGCCCCGCCCGTCAGGCCGCAGGCCCCCTTGTCCAGAGCTCGCGCGCGTCCGCACCCCGACGTCAACGGTTGCGAAGCGCGCCGACTCCAGCGGCGCGCCTGCCAGCGCGACGGGTGCGTCGGCCCAAGCGCAGCGCTCGCGCGGCGGCGGCGGCGCGCCGCCCGGCGCGGCGGCAGCCGCCGCGGCCGCCGCCAGCGCCGGCCACACACGCCCGCCCGCGCCGTGCAGCGCGACCCAGTCCAGCGCCAGCGCGCGCGTCAGCGCGGCGCCGCCGTCTGCGGCGCCCGGCGCAGCCGCGCTCAGCCTTACTGCCACGCCGCAGGGACGCCCGCCGCGCGCATCCGGGCTCTTGCCTCGAGCTGGTGTGCAGGCAGGGCGCGGACAGGTCTGGCGCAGGAGGATGGCGCGCAGGCAGACGAGCGGGGAGTGGCTTCGGCTCGAGCAGCACTTATGGCATGCCGGGGTGCCGGGTGCTCCTCGCCCATACTGCACGTCCCGGGCGGGCGCCAGCCCTGCGCCCTTCCTGCAGGACGCCCAGGCGCGGCTGCAGGCATCAGCCCAGCCGGGCGGCGGCGCTGCAGCGGCGCCCGCCGCGCTCGCGCACGAGCGGCCGCCAGCCATCGCGCTGGGCCCTCTGCTTCAGTCCCCGCCGTGCCAGACATTCGCCGAACGCCCTGCTTATGCACGCCCCGCCTGCGCGCCCGGCGCTGCAAACCCGCCCGGGGATATAGGCATAGGGTAGGACCGCGGGCGCACCGCGCGCGGGCGCGCGCCGCAGCTCGGCCAGCAGGTGCCGCTGCAGCAGCGCCAGCTCCGCGCGCTCGAGCGCGGCCGCCCAGCCCGGCGGCGGCGGCGCCGCCCGCGCGGGCGGCGCGCAGCCGCCGCGGCGCGCCGGCGGCGGCGCCGGCGGCGCCAACAGCCGGCGCAGCGCGCACGCGCACTGCAGCGCATGCCACTGCCAGGCGGCCGCGCCCAGGCCCGTGGCTGCGCCGCCGTCCAGCGGCGCGTCCAGCTCCGCCAGCGCCTCGCGCACGACGCTCTGCGGCCAACATATGAATAGGTGTAGGGTTAGCACTAGGGTTAGGACTAGGCGCCATGCTCCATTTACAGGCGGCGCAACTTGCTTGTGACAGTTGAGAAGTGCGGCTGTGAGCCTGATCAGCTCTGTACAGACACCAGCGATAGCCAGAAGCCTGCGACTTGGCGCCTGGTGACGCGGCCGCGCGTGACGTTCCGGTGCAGCGGCGCATGTGTTGGCGGGCGGGTCGGCCCCGCGGCCTGGCGCGCCTGCGTGAGCGCGGCGTCCGCCGAGCCGCCGCCCCCGCTAGATGCGTCGCCGGCGTCGCCGGCGTCGGTCGCCCCAGCCTCCGCCGCGACCGCCGCGCCCGCGCGCCTCAGCGTCAGCGCTGCGCCCCACAGCGCCTGCGCGCTGGGCGGCCCGGCGGCCAGGCGCGCAGCGGCGGCGCGCGCCGCGGCGGCGGCGGCCGCCGCATCGCGCGCGCCTGCCAGCGCGGGCCCGGCCAGCAGGCGCAGCCGAGCGCGCACCAGCCGCGTGTGCGCCTGCACGGCCCCCACGTGCTCGGCGCCCACGGCGGCGCTGAGCTGCACCACCGCGGCCGCCACGCCGCCGACTGCGAGTGCGGCGCCCATGCAGGGCTTGCCCGCGGCCGCAGCGCCCTGGCCCGCCGGCGCCGCGCCTCCGCCCAGCAGGGCGACCGGCTCCGGCGCCGGCGCGAGGCGGCCCTCGGCAAGCCGCCAGGCGCGCGCGCGGCCGTCCGCGCCCGTCGAAAGCAGTCGCGCGGCCGGCGCGCCCGCGCACGCGGCCGCGTCGGGCTCGGGCGCCCAGCGCACGCCGGTGACGGCGAGCGTGCCGTGCGCGCCGCCGGGCGCCCAGGCGAGCTCGCCGGCCAGCGCGCCCGCCGCGCCAGCGCCCGACGCGGTGGGCAGCGCCGCGCTGGCCCAGGCAGCGAGCGCGCCGGCCATCTTGCCGGCCGCCAGCAGCAGCCGCGCGGCGCCTGTGTGCGCGCGGGCGCGTCAGGTCTAGAGCTGCGCACTTGCTGCAAGCTTGGGGCTGTGCCGTGCATCCTCATCCTGTCAGCCCCGCCTGCCGCAGGGCGCACGTACAGGGCCAGCAGCCCAGAGCCGTACTCTGCAGCACAGCAAGTGCTTGACACAGGGTGCAGGCTAAGATGCTCGAGCGCGTCTCTGCCGGGCGCTGCCCAGTTTTGGCATGACGCCTGAACTGCCGCGCGCTATCGCGCTCCGGCTGCGCTCGTGCGCGCGCGGCAGGCCAGGCGCACCCGCGCCGTCAAGCGCCACGTGCGCGTCGAGGCAGGCAACGCAGCGCCCATCGGCCGGCAGCGGCCGCGCCAGCGCTGCCAGGCAGGGCGCGCCGCCGCCGTCGCCGCGCGCGGCGTCGCGCAAGCGCAGCTGCTCCCCTGCGGCGCGACCCGCTCTCGTGCGCACAGCCGCGGCGTAGGTCTGCGGGAGCATGGACAGGCAGCAAAGCGGCTGGGCTGGCTCCTGAGAGCCTGTTTTGCCTTGAACGGCGAACGGGGATGCGCGTGTCGCAGCCGAGCGCCAGCGGACTGCTCACGCAGAGTTCCTGGTGTCTAGATCCCGGCGCAGCACGCAGCAAAGCAGAGTGCGGCGGCGCCTCGGCACGCCTGACGTGTGCCGCGGCGCGCCCGATGCGCGGCACACGCGCCAGGGCGAGAGCCTGGCCGTGTGCGCGCCGGGGGCCGGCCAGAGCGCTCGGGGTATGCCGCAGGCGGCGCACCCTCACGCCACAGGCGCGGCGCGGCGCCGGCCAGGGCGGCCGCGGGCGCGCCCAGCAGGCGCACGCCGCCGTCCGAGCCGCCCACCGCCAGCGCCAACACGTCGGCGCCGCAGTCCCGCGGCGCGCCCGTTACGGCCGCGGCAGCCGCCGCCGCTGGGCCGGCCGGGCCGGCCGGCACCTGGCCGGCATGGGCGTTGGCCGGCAGGCGCGCCCACGCGAGTGCCGTCACCCAGCCGCGCGTTGCCTGCACCGAGCCAACCTGCCGCGGCGCAGCGCAGGCCCCGCTCGGCTTCGCTGGGCCGCCAGGCGGCGCGGGCCGCGCCGGGGACCGGACCGCTGCCCATGCTCGAGGGACGCGCCGCCTTGAGCCTGCAGCGGCACGGGCGGGGCCGCATGCAGGCCTGTGGCGCAGGCCCGGCGTTCTCGCGCGGCTGCGGGCGGCCCGGGCATGGCACGCCCAGCGCCAGGCGGCAGTGACGCGCCGGGAGCACCCGGCGGGGCGGCCCGCGCTGCAACCCTCCTCACGGACCCTGGCGGCGGCCGGGCGCGCACCAGCGCGAGGCCGCCGGCGCCGGCGCCGGCGGGCGCGGCCGGGGCGGCCGCGGTCGGCAGCTCGGCGCGCCAGAGCCACACGCGCCCGGAGCGCACGCCCACGGCCAGCAGCGCGAACCAGCGCGCCCCGCGCTCGCCGCACGGCACCGCCAGCGGCTCCGACCACGCCACCTGCGCACGCGCAGGTTAGGGTAGGGCATGTGAGAGCCGCCCCGCAGCCCGCCTCGGCCCCGGCCGCACGGCGGCGCCGCTGCGCCGCGGCCGCCGGTTGCGGATAAGCCCGAGCGGTGCCCGGGCGCGAGCCGCGACGTGTACAGCCCCGCGCGGCGCTGCGGCGCATGCCGCAGGCCGTTTGCGGCCGGCGGGCTCGGGCTCTCGGCTGTTGGACCGGGACACCGCGCGCGTGCAGCCGCGGCAGCGCGCCGCGCGCCAGGGCACGGGAAAGCCCGGGCGGATAAAGGTACGGGTAGGGTATGGCTTTTCAACTCATAACCCCATCCTGGCTGGCGCGGCAGGGTATCGCGCCTGCAGCGCCGTCATCACGTCCACGCGCGCCTCGTACGCAGCTGTGCTCAGCGGCTGTGCGGAGTGCGGACGCGCGCGCGCGCGCGCCGCCGGCACCGCCGCGGCCCGCGAGCGCTTTGCGCCGGTCGAGGCTGCGCGGGCGCCTGCCGGCGTCGGGGACGGCGTGCTGTCTGCGCGCAGCAGCAAGCGCGCCTGGCCTGTGACAATGCCGACTGGCTGCCGCCTCGACGCCCGCAGCATCAGGCGCGAGCGCGCACCAGGGTGCACTACATGTCCACGTGGCGCCTGTTTCTGGGGGCGCGGGCTCGGAGCCAGCTCATACCTCAACGCCGTGGGCCGCACCTGGCGGGGGACACAATGCGCGGCAAGCCTGGCAGCAGGTAGCGCACGCACTGCCCAGCGGCGATCTCCCTACAGTACCTGGGTCACCCTACAGTTGTGCGTACAATTCCTCTCCTGCACAGGTGCGTCACAGCGCGCAAGCACAGCTGCCTGATGCAGCCCGGAGTGGACCGGGGTTCGCGGTGCGCCGTGCAGCGCACCGGGCTCCAGCTTGACCCGCAGCCTGGCGAGCGCAGCCGCGGCGATGCCGTGCATCTCGGCCGCGCTCAGTGGCTCGCCCTCGCCGGCCCGCACGACCTGGCGCGCCGCGCGCGCGCGCTCCGACCAGGACACACCCAGGCTCGTCTCTGCTGGTTGCAGCGGCGGCTTGCTCGCGGCGCGGCAGGGCTGGCGGCGCGAGCATTACACGCAAGTGCCCAAGCTCGATCGGCGGGAGCGGGCGTGCGCAGCGGACGCGGCGTGTACCGGCAGACGAGACGCGCTGGCTGCGGACAAAAATTGGTTGTTTAAAGACACGCACCCAGCGCACACAGCGTGTTGATGGAGGGGCCGCGCCTTGTTCCGGATCTCGACCTTGGCGCACTTGAGCAGCCACTTTTCGTCCAGGCCATGCGCGCGCATGCGCGCGCCGTACGCGTGCATCTGCCGCCGCGCAGTCGGCGCTCGGCGCGCGCGGCCAGTGCAGAACAGCGCACGCACATGGTGGCAGCGCATGCCAGGCTTCAGGCGCAGGTGCTGTCGGGCTTGCAGTCACGATGTCGGGCTTGCAGGCACCACCTCCGTTCACGCCCCAGACAGCCTTGCGGGCGCGCTCAGCCGCAAGTTGGGAGCAGCCGGCGAGGCGAGGCTGGGGCGGGCGGGCGGCGAACCGTCTCCGCGCGCACGCGCTCGGACAGCCGCGCGTCCGCGTTGCGCAGGTGCTGCCCCTTGCCGTACGTCTCCACCTCCGCCGCGGTCAGCTGCGCCGCCGCCCCACACAGCGTCGGTGCGCGCGCGCGCCTGGCGCCAACGCAGCTGCCCGTCCTGGGCGGCTGCCCCGGTCATCACGCTGCCTACATCATGCTGTCTGTCTGGACTTCCTGTGAGGGAGCACATGGTGTTACATATATAGGGTAAGGGTCAGGGTTAGGGTCAGCTCAGTCTGCCGCAGTGCGGGCCAGCATGCTGCTTTGCCCCGGCCGGCGGCGCCAGGGCGGGGGGCGGCAGCGCGGCGCGGCGCGCCTGCGCGCGCAGCTCCAGGAAGCGCAGCAGGAAGGCGGCCGGTAGCGAGGCCTCGGCGTCCTGCGGGGTGTCCAGCCGGGCGGCGCCCAGCGCCGCCGCGCCGTCAAAGTCCGCCGGCACCTGCCGGGCAGCCCCGGCCGCGTGTCGCCCAGCGGGCCGCGCCGCGGCGCCGCTGTTCTCCAGCCCCGCGCTAAGTGGGCGCGCGGCGAGTGCCGGCCGGTCATTGCCGTGGGCCGTATCAGCACACCTGCACCCTCTCGCAGGCAACATGCGACCTATTTGCAGATCGACATCTTTGTGCGTCTGCATGCGCGTCCCGGTGCAGCTCGCGCGCGAGACTGGGAGAAGGCCGCGGCGACCCGCCTGGTAGGCCTCGATGGCCCTGGAAGTGACGGCGCCGTCCGCGCGTGCGCGCCTGCGCTCCTCGTCCGCCGGCGCCGGCGCCCGCGCCCGCCCGGCTGCCCCCGCGCCGGGGCGCGGCCGCGGCGCCCCCGGCCGCGCCGCGCGCGGCCGGCCGCGGCCGCCGGCTCGCGCCGCGCCGCCCGCGGCCGGCTCGCGCAGGCCCCCAGAGCCCGCGCCGGCGTCGCCCGACATGGTGCCGCTGCAGGATGGCGCGCTGGCGGCCGCCTCGGGCTCCGAGTCGGACTCATCCCTCGCCCTGGGCGCGCCGCGCGGGCTCGGGCTCGGGCTGGAGTCTGAGATGCCGGCGGCGCGCTGGGCGCCGTCGCCGCGTGCCGCGCCCCGGGCGAGCAGCTCCACGGCGGCGCGCCAGCGCGGCTCGTCGCGGCGCGCGCCGGCGGCGGGCGGCGCGCTCGGGCTGGGGTCCGCGGCGCGGCCTGCAGCGCCCCGTCCGGCCCCCAGCGCGGGCCCTGCAGGCGGCGGAGCGGCGTGGCGCGCGCGCTTTGCGGGCGAAGCGCGCCCCGCGGCGCCGATGCTGCCACGCTTGGCACCCGCCCCACTGGCGGGCGGCCGCTGCTCGCGCGGCCGCGCAGCCGGGCCATTCACAGCGGCACGGGCCGCCCCCGACGCGTCCGGGGCGCTCGCGCCCCCAGCGAGTGCCGCCGCCGGCCGCGGCGCAACGGCCGTGCAGCGCGGCCGGCGCTGGGCGCCCGCGTCGCCGGCCGCGCGCCAGGCGCCGCCGGCACCGCGCGCGTCGGGCGCCCACGCGAGCGTCGCGCGCACATCGGCGAGCGCAGCCGTGCGCGCGCCGTCCACCAGGCGCACAGCCAGGCGGCCAGGCGGTGCGGGCTCGTCCAGCGCCTCGCCCTGCCACCAGCCGCCATCGTCGTACACATCCACGCGCTCGCCCGGCCGCCGTGCCGCGCCTCGGCCGGCCAGCTGCGCGGCCGGGCTGTGCCTCACAGCCGCTGCAGGCGCGAGAGCGCTCGGGTCGCCGCCCAGTTCATGCCTGGAGCAACTCGGCATCGCTCGCGCTTGTCCCATACTCTGTTAGTGCAAGGCCACGCCAGGCGCCCCGCTCGCTCCTCGCGGTCATGGGCATAGGGTAGGATTAAGGGTTTTGTCGCGCCGGCGGCGCGCCTGCGCAGGCAGCTGCGGGCGCAGCTGGAAGCCGGCGCCGCGGTGGCGCGCGCGGCCGTCGTCGGGCGGCCGAGCGCCGCCGCCGCGCGTTCCGGCCGCGCCGGCCGGCAGCGGGAACCACTCGCGCAGAGGCTCGCCGGGCGCGCCGTCGTCCTCCAGCTCCGCGTACGCGACCAGCGCCGCGCCCGGCGCGCGCTGGGCCACCGCGCCCGCGAACCAGCACCCGCGCAGGCCGTCCTCGTCGTTGGTCACCTGTGCGCGCAAGAGCGTCCAGCGCGTCGCTGCCGGGAGGCTGGGGAGGCGCGGGCAGCAGCCAACGCGGTGCGCCGCTCCCGCGCAGGCCAGCCTCATGGCCATGTCGGTTCCAGGCGCGGGGTCTCATCAGCCTGGCACTGGGCAGGCGCCCAGAGCGCCCGTCCTTTGCTTGCCTCCTCTGCCCGCCCTTATGCGCCGGCTGCCTCGTCTGCATGCCGGACTACGCACGCATACGTTCCACCAGCGCAAGCACACAGAGTTTGGAGTATGTCCTGGACAGGCGGTGCCCCCACACAAGCTCGCCTGCCCGAGTGTGGAGGGGTGGCTCCCATCCTCGGCGCGCCCGTACGACAAGCAGGGCCGCGCCTCCACGGCTGCGCCTATGGCAAAGGGGTCGCCGCCCGGCGCGCCCGGGGCCGCGCCGCGGCCCCCGCCGCCCGGCGCGACGCCCGGGCTGCCGCCGCGCGCGCCACCGCGCAGGCGCAGCACGGAGGGCGACGCGCCGCCGCGCAGGCGCCCGGCTGCGTCCACAGGCTCCGGCTCGTCGGCTTCCTGCTCGTCGGCCTCCTGCGCGCGGTGCGGCGGTCACAGCCGGCGCCGCCGCAGCGCTCCGTGCGGTGCATTGGAGCCGGCGAGTAGCGCGGCGCGCCACCCAGACGGCTCGCGCGGCTGCGCGAAGGGAGGGCTGAGCTGGAGCGGCCTGCCGGCTGCGGTCAAAGGGTGTGCTGTCGGCGCGCCTGCCAGCCCGTCGCCTCGAGGTAGTGCACCAGGTCGGCGCACGGGTCCGCCGTCTGGTCCCACTCGCTCTGCAGCCGCGCCGGCGGCGCAAACGCGCGCAGCTGCGCGCGGCGAGCGCGCCGTCAGCTCCGGCGGCCGTCAGCTCTCTCGGCGCGGCGGTTTTCTGCACAGCGCACAGCGGTCCTGGTCGGGCGGAGCCGCAGGTCGCCCCGGCAACGCCAGCACATGGCTGCAGGCATGCAGGAGGTCGGACATCAGCTGCCAACCATCAGCGGCACCGCTAGGTCCCAATCCTCTGGGACCGGCGTGGCGCACGTGGCCGGTGTCGTACAGCGCGGTCAGCAGGCAGCCGCCCCCGGGCGCGCTGCCTGCGGGGCCCCACGCCAGCGCGCGCACGGCCGGTGGGCGCCCCCGCGCGCCCTCCCCGCGCAGCCTGAGCAGCTGGCCGAGCACGTGGCCCTCGGGCGGCTCCAGGTCAGAGTGCGGCGGCCGCTCCAGGCCGGCGCCGTCGGTCGGCAGCAGCGCGCGCG
>JAABUV010001348.1_pt1 | contig 35650 bp, 42 predicted proteins | sample 5559971 | NCBI WGS metagenome assembly JAABUV01 (sample SAMN10711881, study PRJNA513362) | rock metagenome | isolation source: Antarctica rocks | place: Antarctica: Victoria Land, Knobhead nord | collected 2015-12-19
GGCCGCCAACGCCGGGCTCCGCGTAGCCGCCGCCGCGCCGCGGCGGCGGGCTCGGCGGCGGCCGCGGCGGCGGCCGCGGGCCCAGCCCGTCCGGCGCCGGCCCGCCGCCGCCGCCGCGCATCATTGGCGCACCCAGACCATCGCCCAGCAGCATGCCGGGGCGCATCATGGGGCCGGCCATCATGCCCATGGGCCCGCCCATCATCCCCATGGGGCCGCCCATCATGCCCATGGGGCCGCCCATGCCGCCCATCGGGCCGCCCAGCATGCCCAGGCCGCCGCCCATCATGCCCAGGCTGCCGCCCATTATCATGCCCATTGGCCCGCCCATCATGCCCATGGGGCCGCCCATGCCCATGCCCATCATGGGCCCGTCCGACATGGGCCCGCCCGGCGCCGGCGGCCGGGGCGGCGCGCGCATGCCGAGCGGCGGCGGGCGCGGGCCAGACGGCTTGACCACGCCGTTGCCTGCAGCGCACGCGGATGCATGACAGGGCGTCGCAGGCTGCAGGGCGCCGCGGGAGCCGCAAAACACTTGCGGTGAGGGATGCCGCTGGCATGCGCTGCAGCTGTGAGACTGCAGATCCTCTTCAAGACATGCAGGCGGCACGGCGCCCACGCTCTCAGCCGCGCCAGCGCACCGCATGCGAGCACACAACCACGCAGGGGTTGCGTGCTCCACCTGGGGAGCACACAACCGGCTGGGGCCGCACCCAGGGGCCGCGCGGGCCGCGGCACGCCGGCCGCGTCGGCGCCCGCCTCGATCAGCGCCACCAGCGCCTCGCCCAGCTCGGCCGGCAGCTCCTGGCCGTCGCGGCAGACCTTGACCGGCTTGCCCTCGTTCAGCGGATTCGCCAGGTGCTCCGTCGCGCCGAACGGCAGGTCGTACCGGCGCAGCCACACCACGCGGAAGGTGCCGCCAACCGCTGCGCCGCCCTCCCACGGGTCCTGGCTCTGCCGCGCCGCGCGCCGGCCGGGCCGCGTCAGCGCGGCGCCCGGGCGGCCGGGCGTGCGTGGCGCGCAACGGCCCTGCCCGCGGCTTGGTAGCCACGTGGGCAGCCGGGCTCGTGCTGCAGCCGCGCGGTGCGCAAGTGCGCGCCGCCACATGCTCCATGGCTGCCCCGCCTTGCTGTGTGCCATGTGCTTTGTGTCTCAGTGCTGTAAAGCTGGCCGGGCGCGAGCAGTGCCAGGCCGGCGGCGTGCTGGGAAGCAGACAGTGTGGCAGACGCTGGGGAGAGCGCGGCTATGGGGAGGGCAGCCCTTGATGGCTACGGGTGACACGGGCGATGCAGGCGGATGTGCACAAATGGTCGTGACCAGACAGGAAAGGAGCAGCTCGCACACGCGTCTGTTTCCAGGCGCCTCACGCTCTGCCGTGAGCAAGTACGTCAATTCCAAAGATGACGTTTTGCACACGGCTGCAAGCTCAAAGGAGTGACAACAGGCTCTGCTCGGGGGCCGCGGGGGCGCGCCTGCTGGCGCGCCGCCGGCGACGCCATGCGCGCATAGCCCTGGAAGCGGCCGCTCATGTTAACTGAGAAGACGAGGAACACGCCCGGGGCGGTGCGGAATGCCTCATTCAGCTTGTCCTCGTTGTGCCTCTGCACGCGCAGCCGCCCTGCACCCTGAACCCCACCGCACGCAGGCGCTGCTGCCGGCCGGGCTACCGCGCTCGCCGCGCGCGCGTCAGAGGCCGCCACCCCTGCCGGGCCACGGACATGCAGGCCGGCGGGCGCCAACCGGCGCGGCTCGCCGTGAGTGCAGCGGGGTGCGGGTGCTCCTGGGGAGCAAGCGCTTGTTGTTCCGGGCTCTGCACGCCACGCTTACAGCGACGGCCTCGCTTGCAGGCAGCACTTGGCACGCCCTCAGCACATGATGCACGGCGTAGAGCATGCAAAGCATGCGACAGCAGACAGGTGGCCGCACATGGGTGCGCCTGTCCTGAAACGGCACTAGAGCCCGACGCAGTGTGGCTTCCTCAAGCACAAGCGGAGACAGGCCCGGTCCTTGTCCGCTGGTGGGATGCAGGGTGACAGGCCGGCCAGCACTTGCGACTTCACAGCTTGAGTACATGTACACACAGCAAACCAGTGCACTAGACTACTTGGTGCACGGTCCTGTTCAGCGGGATGCGCAGGCCGACACGTGCGCCGCGTGTAACACGTCGCAGCAGCATGGCATCTCAGTGAGCAACCCCCGCTTTCAGGGACCCTCAGCCCCCCGCCCCCGACCATGTAGCTACACTACTCACACGCAGGACACGCGCTCACCCATGCTAAGACAAAAAAGCAAAACAGCAGGCACTCGACGGGGGCAAACGAGGCCAGGGCCGGCGGCGCCGTCACCCACGAACCTGGGTGGCCCAAATGCCCTTCTCAAGACTCTGCTCAATGTTGAAGGGGGTGATGCTCTTCAGCACGAAGTAGCGCGGCTTGCGCGCTCCGGCGGCGGGCGCGCGTGGCGCCGCCGTCGCTGCCGCGCCGTTGCCGACCAGCGCGGGGCCGAGCCCGGCGCCCCCGGCGTCAAGGGTGACGTCAAAGTCGTCGTCGGCCGCGCTGCCAAAGCTCAGCTGGTGGCTCAGCTCGGCCATCGCCGGGCCCTGGGCGGGCGCGGGGTCGCAGGGCCGCTCAGCCCCACGCGGGGGTGCACGCGTAGTTGACGATCAGGCGACCCTCGCTGCCATAGGCCTGCGCAGGGCCACAGCAGGCTGGGGTGCCCTGTGGCGTCACCCCTGCGCGGTCGGCCTGCAACACTCGCACTGGTGGCTGCGCAATGTGCTAGGTGAAGAGTGCCTGCAGTGGGTCTCGTAGCACGGCGACAGCCGCCAAAGCAACGCAAGCCGTTGGTGAGTCGTCGGGAATACCAGCGCAGCGAGGTCAGAAGCGGCGAGGCGAGGGGGCGCGCGCCTCGTACAGCACAGACAGTTTTTCGTCCAGCGACGGCGAGAAGGACTCCTTCAGGTACACAAACTGCGCGCGCCCGTCTGCGTCACCGCGCCTGCGTCTCTTGCGTCACGGCGCAAGGAACGCCTGCGCTGCAGCCAGCGGCGGGCTTGCGATCGCAGCAGGGCCGGACCGCGCGCACCAGCTGGTCGGACTTTGTCTTCTGCCGCAGCACGTCGACGATCTTGGCGAACTTCTCGCTGGCCAGCACCTGGCGGCAGAGTGAACAAGTTTCAACGGTGTATCAGCCAACGCAGCGCCAGCCGTTCAGCGCGCGCGCTCCCGCCTGGGGTCAGTCCGCCACTCCCCGGCGCACCAGGGGCCGGGCGCACCTTGACCTTTTGCTGCTTGAGTATGGGGGCGTCGCCGGTCGCCCGGAGCCAGACAACCACTGCACAGCCAGCCACCCCGGGTCAGCGCGACAGGCGGGGCGGCTGCAGCGCGTACCTCGGCAGCCTGTGCACCATTGGCCAAGGCGGAGCGGCGGCCAGCGCATCGCACCGTGCTGGTTGGAGCTAGAGGCCATGCGCCAGACGCATGTGGCCTGTCACGCTGGGTCAGCCTTGGCCAGCTTATGGAACAGGCAACAAGCTACTCCGCTGCCCCTTGTCTCCTGTTTGGCTCAACCCGGTTGTCGAGGACGAGCAGCCTGCACTGGCAGACTGCCACAGGGTCAGGTGTAGGTGCAAGGGTCTGAAGCTCTTGAGCTGCGTCTGCAAGGCGACAGGCACCACAGCCACCAGTCTCCCTCTATCACAGCGCTGTCAGGAAGCTCGTCTGGCTGAGTGAAGCCGTTCCAGGTTTGGCAAGTCCTGGCAAGCGCTTCTGCTTACCGCCTGTGGGCTGTAAGCTGTGCCGCAGGCGCTTACAGCAAGCGTCTGGCAATAGGTCCCGCCTCGGCCTGCAGCTGTTGCTGCTCCGCTCATGATTAAACTCAGTGAGCTGTAGTCGTCTGCGCCTGCTGCCAAGCCCAGGCGGGAGCCTGCGGCCGGCGCGGCGTGCCGATGGCAGACCGCAACTTGGACATATGGATATCCGACCAGCTCTACGCGCTGCTGGGTGCCGCCCGCGCGTGGTGCGCTGTCGCCGAGCGCTGCTTCCGCAGGCGCGCTCACGGTCCGCGCTGGCGCCAGGGCTGTCTGAGGACGCCGTGGTCAACTTCGTCAAGGCGCTGGGCCGCAAGGCAACGTCCGCCGCCGCGCTCGCCGGCCAGCTCCAGGGCCAGGCGCGCCCGGGCGCACCGGGCGCCGCAGGCCGGGCTGCCTGCTGTGCCGTCGCAGCGCTGCCAGGGCTGCTCGAGGCGCCTCCAGGCCTTGCTCAGGACCGGGCCGCGGCTCTGGTCCTGGGCGCGAGAGCGTAGGTGCAGGGCGCGGGTGTGTGTTTGAAGTAGGCAGGCAGGTGCGCGAGCCGGCCTGGCCAGACGTGCAGAGGTGCTCGCCTGAGGCGCCCCCCTGAGGCGCCCCCTTGCTGGCAAGCACGCGCCAGGCCCTTCTGGGAGCGCGCCGCAGCCGCGCCGCGCTGCGCGCCTGCGCCAGTCCGCGGCAAGCGGCAGCACCGACCTGCGTGCTGCTCTGCGGTAAAGTTGCACCGTGTGGAGCATACACTGCGGGGCCCCAGTAGACCTTCCGCGCAGATAGCACGACTTTCAGTGACGCGGCCGGTCGCAGGGCCTGCCGCGCTCGGCGGCGACGCTGCGCTTCGCGGAGGAGCTGCTGGCGCGCACGCCGGCCGCGGGCGCCGCGCCCAGCGAGTACCGCGAGCGCGAGCGCCAGGCGGCCGCGCTGGTGCGCGCGAACGCGGCCTACGCGCTGCTGAGCGACGACGAGGACGACGCCGGCGCGGAGCCGCCGCCCGCGCCGACCACCGCGCCCGGCCCGAAGCCCGCCAAGCAGAAGAAGCTGCGCAAGGCCAAGGCGGGTTCCCGCAACCGACATGCTGTAGCCTCCCATGCACATTGCGGACACCAGGACCCTAAAGCTTGCAGGCGGCGCTGCGGAGCGCCTGCCCGCGCCGGCGCCCGCGCCTGCGCCAGAGCCTGACGAGCCGAAGGCCTTGTGCGGGACGCGGGTCCCTGTGTGTGAGGCGTGAGCGCAGTGCCTGCCGCCGGTCGCAGCCTATGCCCCGTCGCCTGGCGGCTCGCCTGGCGCAGCAGTGCCGCTCGGCGCGCCCGCGCTGCGCACGGCAGGGCGGGGGCGGGACACGTGCACAGACCTGCTGATGTCCACTGCTTCACCGCGGCGGGCGGCGGCGTTTAGCGCACCGCCCTCATGCGCCTCTTTGACTGCGGCACAGGCGGGCTCGCTGGCGGAGGAGGAGGATGGCGATGCCGGCAGCGCGCGCGCGCCCAAGCGGCGCCGGCGCGCCTGGGAGGAGGCCGAGGAGGGCGAGGGCGGGTCGGACGCGGAGGCCGAGCGGGCGGCGGCGGCCGCCGAGGCCGCGCGAGAGGCCGACCTGCGCGAGCGCGCGGAGTTCGAGGAGCGCCTGCGCGCGCGCGACGAAGCTAAGACGCGCAAGATTGCCGAGGCCAAGCTGTCCAAGGAGGAGGTCGCGGTGCGGCCCTAGCCGCGGCCCTGACCCCACACGCACGCGCGCCGGGCGCGCTGCCGCGCGGCGGGGTGCGGGCTGCGCGGCTCGCGCTCCTGCAGCGGCGGCGCGGCGAGGCCGCGACGCGTGCGCGCGCTCGCGAAGCACTTGTGTGTGAGTGGTGGCGCGAGGTGTGCGACGGGGATGCCTATAGCGGGACTGAAAGCTCTGCGCAGACCGTAGGCTGTTCGGCCACCACACAGCCGGCTGCTTGGCCGGCCATGTGCGGCTGCTGCCAAGCGAGTGTGGGCAGGGGCGCTGCTCATGTCGGGCCGCGCGCCTCTGCAGTGGGCGTACAGAGGCAGCGTTGACGCAGAGTGAGACGCGCTGGTGCTGTCCTTGATCTGCTGCGCTGCTGCTGAGGAGCAGGGTCTGGCCGCAGTTCTGATGCCAGTTCTGATGCCAGTGGCGCGGCCGCCGCACCTTCACAGCGGCGCCCCGGGCAAGAGCCCTGAGCAGGGCCCTGAGCAGAATCCCCGGCGCCGCGCAGGAGATGGAGCGGCGCAAGTACGACACCGAGGCCGAGCGCGACGCGCTGGTGCCCGCGCTGCGCGACGTGTCGCGCCAGGAGTACCTGAAGAAGCGCGAGGAGGGCAAGCTGGAGGAGCTGCGCCAGGCGCTGGAGGACGAGGAGGCGCTGTTCGCGGTGCGCGCCCGGCGCGGCAGGGACCGGGCGCCGCCGTCCAGGCAGCGCCGGGGACCTGTAGGCCGGGCGTTGCCATGAACAGATGCACGAGACATGGATGGTGTGCCGGCTCAGAGCTGTTCGGCAGCACCGGGTAGGCTGTGAGGATGGGTTGCGTTGCGGCGGGCATGCCAAGCAGCGCCTGCTCGCATCTGTGGTGAGGCCAAGCGTGGCAGCCTGCGTCCCACGCCACCAGGGCGGTCAGCGTGCGCGCGCGGCGCGCAGGCGCCAAGCCGAGCAGGAACGAGGCATGCGTAAAACTTTACCTCTAGCACACAGTGTCAGGCATGGCGCGCCGCGCAGGGCGTGCGGCTGAGCAAGAAGGAGGCGCGCGAGCTGGAGTACAAGCGGCGCGTGTACGAGCTGGCCGTGCAGCGCAAGGCGACCGAGGACGCGCTGCAGCAGCGCGACGAGTACCACCTGCCGGACTCGTATGAGGGCGAGGGCGCGCGCAGCCAGCGCTACGAGGTCCTCACCGCGCGCTATCGGCGCGCGCCCGCGCTGCCACCTGCACCTGCCGCGCCCGCAGAGCGGCCGACGTGGCCGCAGCTGCATGTGCAGAGTCGGGACAGGGCCTGCTCTGGGCCGAGGGCCGGCGCCGCCGGCGCCGCAGCTGTCGGGCAATGCGCGCGCGCGCGCTTGCCCACACGGGAAGGCGCAGGCTGCGGGCGGGGGCGCGCGTGGCAGGCCTGCATGGCAGACGGCACGGAACATTTGCCAGGACAGCGGGCTTTGCTGCGGGCCAGCTGGAGGAGAGAGGCAAGCGGGCTGCGAATTGGGCGGCGCGCCGCACGCGCAGGGAGACCGAGGAGAACGGCGAGGGCGCGCCGTGGAAGGAGCAGGAGACGTGGGAGGGCGAGCAGATCAAGAAGGCGTCCATGCGCGTCGGCGCGCAGGACCGCGCGGCGGCCGCCGCGGCGTACGACTTTGTCATCGACGACCAGATCGAGTTCATCAAGGACCAGGCGCTCGCGGGCGACCTGGTGCGCCTGCGGCCCGGGCTATTGTGCCCTACACCTTCACCTATTCCCATCGCGGGCGCCCGCACAGTGGGCGCCCGCATGTTATGGTGCCGGCGCTCGACCTGCTGGGGGCCGCGCCACGCGCGACGGCGTGGGCGGCCGGACCGGACAGCCACAAGCTGCGGGGCGCATCCAGCCGCTTCCCCATCGACGGCGCGGTGCCCCGCGCGCGCGCAGGACTTGGACGAGAGCGCGGAGGCGGCGGAGGAGCGCGAGCGCGCGGCCGCCGCCGCGGCCGCCAAGTCCGAGTTCGAGAAGCTGCAGGCCGACCGCGCGCTGCTGCCCATGTTCCCGTACCGCGACCAGCTGCTGGCCGCCGTGGAGGCGCACCAGATCGTGATCATCGTCGGCGAGACAGGTTCCGGCAAGACCACGCAGGCGCGCGGCCTTGCATTGCAGCTGGCGCGGCACACCTGGATAGGTTAAGGGTAGGATTATGGGCAGGGTTGTGGGTAGGGAATCTGCACAGCATCATTGCAGCGCGGCGTGCCGGCGCGCGCCCTGCACGCCGCTGCGGTGGCGCGCGCGCGCGCCGGGCGCTCTGTGATGCTGCAGGGCGGCTCCGCGCCGCCGCCGGCTTTCTGAGCTTGGGAGCCGGGCGCTGAGGGGGGCGGGCGGGGCGTGCGCAGATCCCGCAGTACCTGCACGAGGCGGGCTACAGCAAGCTGGGGCGGATCGGGTGCACGCAGCCGCGGCGTGTGGCGGCCATGTCCGTGGCTGCGCGCGTGGCGCAGGAGGTCGGCTGCAAGCTGGGCGCCGAGGTCGGCTACTCCATCCGCTTCGAGGACTGCACGTCTGAGAAGACCGTGCTGAAGCGCGCCCCGCGCCGGGCCCCCCGCCCGCCCCCCACGCTGTGCCGCGCGCGGGGGCGCGCGGCGCGCGTGGCATGCTGCTGTGCTTAATGCGTGGCGAATAATATTCTCGCAGGGATTGATACTTCCTGCTCACCCCGCCTCTTTGACGGCCAGCAATAGCGCCTTGACAGCGACGCGCAGCGCAACGACATGACGCACACGGAGTTCCCATCGCTCGTCTGTCGCCAAACAGAGGGCCAAGCCGAGGCTCTCCGCAGCAGGCGCAGCGCTTTTAGGTGCGACGGGGGGGGGAACGCGGCGGCCCAGCGCCTGACCCTTACCTGACCCTAGCCGCGCCGCAGGTACATGACGGACGGCATGCTCCTGCGCGAGTTCCTGGGCGAGCCCGACCTGGCCAGCTACGCGGTCATGATGGTGGACGAGGCGCACGAGCGCACGCTGCACACCGACGTGCTGTTCGGCCTGGTCAAGGACATCGCGCGCTTCCGGCCCGACCTCAAGCTGCTCATCAGCAGCGCGACGCTGGACGCCGAGAAGTTCAGCGAGTACTTTGACTACGCGCCCATCTTCCGCATCCCCGGCCGCCGCTACCCGGTCGACATCTTCTACACGCGCGCGCCCGAGGCGCGCGCGCGGCCCCGCGTGCCCGGTCGCGAGCGCGTCTGCCTGCCCGCGCGCGCCGCTTGGCAGCAGCAGCATGGCCACAGAGGCTTGTAAAGGGCTTGTGCGGGCTTGTGCTTGTGAGAGTATGAGAGGACGTCGCGCACGCTGGCCGGCTGACAGCGCAGGCAGGGCGTGCCCGCGCTCGGGCGCTCAAGGACGCGCCGCGCCTGCTTGCGGGCGCCGGCAGTTTAGCCGCTCCGCCACGCTGCCTCTTGCGGGCGCGGCAGCGCCGCATGGATGCCGCGCGCGCCCGGCCTCGGCCGCTGGCCGGGCGCCGGGCTGCGTCTGTGCGCATGCGTGCCCAGCGCGCCACCGCCCCGCCGCCGAGCATGCGCTCCAGGCCCGCGTCGGCGCGCCGAGGCGCACCACGACATGCCAGACACGTCTGGCATGTGCATGGCATGCCGGGCGGGAATGAGCGAGAGTTTCGGGAGGATGTGAAAGCACTGCAGCAGGAGTGCGGAAGGGCGCTGTCGGGGGCGCGCAGGCGGACTACCTGCACGCGGCGGTCGTGCAGACGCTGACGATCCACGTGAACCAGCCGCCGGGCGACGTGCTCATCTTCCTGACCGGCCAGGAGGAGATCGAGGCGTGCGAGGAGCTGCTGCGGCAGAAGACGCGCGGCATGGGCAGCAAGATGGGCGAGCTCATCATCGCGCCCATCTACGCCAACCTGCCCTCCGACCTGCAGGCGCGCCCCTGCTCCGCTCCCGCCCGCCCCCGCCGCCCGCTGTGCGGCCCGAGGTCATGCGCAGCCGAGCCAGGCGTCTGCCGCCGTCTGCGGTGCATGCCGCCAGCGGCATCGTCCGGCACGGGCCGGTCCCTGCCCCGCAGCGGACAAGGTGCGCCGCCCACGGGCGCGCGCGGGCCGGCCGCGCGACCACGCGCCAGCGGCCGCCCAACCCCGGGCCGGCGCGCAGGCCAAGATCTTCGAGCCGACGCCGCCGGGCGCGCGCAAGGTGGTCATTGCCACCAACATCGCCGAGACGAGCCTCACCATCGACGGCATCCGGGCGCGCCCCCCAATCCACCGCCTGATCCAGCGCCACCCCAACCCTGCCGCCCGCTACGCCGCCGCCTCGCGGCAGCGGCGCGAGCTCGGCAGCCGCGTGCGCACCGCGCATGCCCGCAGCGGCGCGCTGCGTGCCCTGTGCTCGCGCGGGGCGCCAGGCCGTGTTGTGCAAGCCTGAATACTCTACAGCAGCCGCCCACTGGGGACGCTGGCCGCGGCCGATATGAGGCGACCGAGGTGGCGCGCGCGCGCAGTACGTCATCGACCCGGGCTTCGTGAAGCAGAACAGCTACAACCCGCGCAGCGGCATGGAGTCGCTGATGGTCACGCCGGTCAGCAAGGCGTCCGCGCAGCAGCGCGCCGGGCGCGCCGGCCGCACCGCGCCCGGCCTGTGCTTCCGCCTGTACACCGCCTGGTCGTTCCAGCACGAGCTGGACGACAACACCATCCCGGAGATCCAGCGCACCAACCTCGGCGCGCCCCGCCCGGGGGGCGGCCGGGCCGTGCGGGGGCGCGGCGCCTGCGGCGCCGGGCGCGCGGCGCCCCGCGTGCCATCTCTGGTCCTCCCTGCACAGCTGCTGCCCAAATAAACGCTCGTGCCGTGTCTACGCACCAGGGGCTCCTTCCGGCGCGCCTGTCCCCTGTGCTGGGCTCTGCAGGGTGTTGCGCTGCGATGCCGGGCGCGGGCACCCCGCTGCTTGCTGCCTCTAGCGCGAGCCTGCTGGGGCCCGAACGTGCTTGCGCCTTGGAGATCGCGAGAGGCGGGCTGTCTCGGCGCCCACGGAGCTGTCGGCCGGCGCGCAGCGCTGCGCGTTTCACCGCCGCGCACGTGCTCGCGCTCTCTGCGCGCCCGCCCTGACCCCGACCCTGCCACGCCGGGCCGCCAGGCAACGTGGTGCTGATGCTCAAGTCGCTGGGCATCAACGACCTCGTCAACTTCGACTTCATGGACCCGCCGCCGACGCAGACGCTCTTCCGCGCGCTCGAGCAGGCGCGCTCGCAGCGGCCCAAGAGACTCACTGATGCATGTGTGCTCCGCCCACCAGCCGCCAGCTGAGCGCATCCAGCGCACATCCTCGCCAGGGCAGCCTGTGTGAGTGTCTCAGCATGACGCGACATGGCATGGCAGGACCCATGCGTGTCATTGCTGACCTGTGACGTTTTGCACGCCGCGCCCGTGTCATGGAGCGGGCCGCGCACGCAGCTGTACGCGCTGGGCGCGCTGAACGACCGCGGCGAGCTGACCAAGCTGGGCCGGCGCATGGCCGAGTTCCCGCTGGACCCCATGCTCGCCAAGACCATCATCGCGTCCGAGGAGTACAAGGCGCGCCGGCCCCCCGCGCGCGCCACCGCCTGGCCGGCGCGGGCGGCGCCGCCGCCGCTCGGCCTGCAAGCCAGGCCTGCATGTCAGGGTGTCCTGGCTGCTCCTGCGTGCAGCAAAGTGAGGAGGTACGGGTCCGAGGATAGTTTCTTGCTTGGCATGAAGCCCAGCATAGCGTGGGGTGTGTTTTTCTGGGGTGATGCAGATGCAGTCATGAGAAAGGCTAGCAGGAAGGGCGCCGACGGCGGGGTCGCGGGCGTGCAGTGCTCCGAGGAGATCGCGACCGTGTGCGCGATGGTCAGCGTCGGCGGCGCGGTGTTCTACCGGCCCAAGGACAAGGCGGTGCACGCGGACAACGCGCACAACAACTTCCACCGCGGCGCCGTCGGTGACCACGTCGCGCTGCTCAACGTGTTTGCCGGCTGGGCCGAGTCCAACTTCTCCACGCAGTGGTGCTACGAGAACTTTGTGCAGGCGCGGGCCTGACCTGCCCTAACCCTGCCCCAATCCTGCCGTGCCCTGCCGGCCGCGCCGCCGGTGTGCGTGCGGGCGGGGGCGCGCGGCTGCGTGCGGGCGAGCTCTGTTCCTGCCGAGCAGCTGTGCTCTGCCGCGGTGCCCCTCGGCGCGCGCGGCGCGGACCTGGAGCGGGCGCTGCACGTGCGCAAGCGGCGCGCTACAGTGTGTAGCTGGCGGAGGCATGCCTTGGGAGGGGTAATGCGTCAGGTCGGGTCGTGCCCTGGGGGCGGCTGCGCTGACCGAGGGGAAGGCGCGCGCAGGTGCGCTCCATGAAGCGCGCGCGGGACGTGCGCGAGCAACTGCTGGGGCTCATGGACCGCGTGGAGGTGGAGCTGGTCTCCAATCCGGGCGACCACGACGCGGTGCGCGCGCCAGCCTCAGGGGTTCAGGGATAGGCTCAGGGCTCTCCAGGCGGAGCAGCTGCTCGGGCTCATGGACCGCGTGGAGGTGGGACTGATCTTCTACCCAGCATCAACGGCACAGTGTGCGCGCCAGCCTTGAGGCCGGATTGTTACAAAGGGTTGGCCTCAGGGCGCTCCAGGCGCTGCGCGGGCGGCAGGTCTGCAGCGACCTGTTGCTGCTTGCGAACGACAGCGCCAGCGGCGGCGCTCAGCGCGTGGGCGCAGGGCGGGTGTGACCAGCAATTGCTGCATGCGCTCGCTTGGAATTTCATTTTAAGACTGCTGCCAGCGCGCGGCTCATGCCCCGACGCGCCTGCAGGGCAGCAGCGCGCGCGCGCGCGCGCTGCGCACTGCGTCCCTGCCGCGGCGCCATGCTCCACGCGCGCGGCGCGGCGCAGGTGCGCAAGGCCGTGTGCGCGGGCTACTTCTACCACACTGCGCGGCGCCAGAAGACTGACTCGTACCGCACGGTCAAGAACCCGCAGACCGTGGACATCCACCCCTCCTCCGGCCTGCGCGAGGCGCGGCGCCCCGTGGCCCCCGCCCTCCCTGTTGCATGTGCACCGCCGATGTGCCTGGCGGGCGGCTGGTGGCAAGTTTAGATGGCTTTGTTGGCGCCTGCCGCCCGGCAGTCGCCCGCGCGGCTGGCGGCTGCAGGCGCGGGCGCGCGCGGCAGCGCCCTGTGTGCGTCCTCAAGTGCTTGCGCACGGAGCTCTCGTTGGCTGCCGCGGCGCGCCGGCTGGCTGGCACCCTTACCCTATCCTACCCCACCCCCGCTGACGGCGCGGGGCGGGGGCGCAGGTGCTGCCGCGCTGGGTGGTGTACCACGAGCTGGTGCTGACCAGCAAGGAGTTCATGCGCACGGTGAGCGAGGTGAAGCCGGGCTGGCTGGTGGAGATTGCGCCGCACTTCTACTCCAAGAAGGAGCTGGACGACCCGGCCGGCCGCAAGATGCCCAAGGGCCAGGGCCGCGCGGCGATCGCGGGGTAGGCGCCGGCGGGCGCGGCGCGGCGCGCGCTGCCGCAGCGCACGTTGCTGGCGTGCAGGCGAGCCGCTGGTTGGCTCGCCGGCGCCGCAAGGCGCTCCAGCTCAGGGAGAGCGGCGGGGCAGTGGTCACGGGGTGAGGGGCCTGCGCATGCGCGCTGCTGTGTGCACTGTGTCCGGCACGTGCGGTGGGAGCCAGTGTTGCCTATGTGGGCGCGCTGCAGCGGGTAGAACAGCAGGTTCTGACAGAAAGCGACGGGGAATGCGCATAAACAGAATTGGAGCTTAGCGGGCCGCGCGCAAGGGCCAGTGCGCCGGCTGTCTGCCTGCGTCGCGCAAGGCGTACGCTCCTTGCCCGGCTAGTGAGGGCGCTGCTGCATGCCACCTGCTGCATGCCCACTGCCGCGCATTGGAATTGGAACTTGTCACTTAAATTCAATTGGCCTGCAGGAAAGGGCATGGCTTATTAGCACAAGCCTTTAATCCCGCTTGATGCACTGCGGCATGCTGTGAGCGGGCTCGCATGCTGCTCAGAGAGCAGGCTCCCACACACAGTTTTCAGCCGACCGCGCACATGGAGGATCTTCAGCTTCACAAACATGTGGCCGCAGGGCGCCGGCGAGCTCCGCAGCACTGCTGCTCCACCGCGATGCACACCCCATGTGCCGGCACGCTGTCTGGTCAGAGGCCCGGGCTCGGCAGCGCCGCGGCATGCTGGCCGGACAGGAGCCCGGCGCGGAACCAGGCCTCCGCCAGCGCCGCCAGCGCGCCGTCGCCCAGCTGGGCGGCCGCGGCGCGCGCGGCTGCCTGCGTCGCGCCGCCGGCGCCCGCCGAGCGCGCGGCGTGTTGCCCCGACTCAAACCCCGCATGGAACCAGGCCCCGACCAAGCCGGGCAGCGCTGCGTCGCGGCCGGGCGCGGCCGCGGCCGTGTGCGGCGTCGGATCGAAGGCGTGCCCTGCGCCGGCAGCTCGTGGCCCGGAGGGTTGGCTGGCCGCCGCGCCTGGCGCGCATGCCGCGCCAGCGGTGCCCGGCCACTCCCCACCCGGCGCAGGCTCTGCTGCGCCCGGCCAGGGCCCGGGCTTCGCAGCGCGCCAGGCCTGGCTTGCGTGCGCGTGCCACGCGGCTGCGGAGCAGTCTTCAGGGCCGCAGCGCCGCCCCGTCGGCGCCTCAAACAGCCAGGCCGGCAGCGGCGGCGGCGGCGGCGGTGGTGGCGGCGGCATCCACCAGTCGCCTGCGTCGTCCCACGCCGGGGCCGCACCTTTGCCTGCCTCCTGGCCCGCCCCGGCCGGCCCATGCTGGGAGGCCGCATTCCCGTCGCGCGGCGCACCGAGGTCTGCCTCGGCTTGAGCGTGCCTCGCGGGACCCGCGCCGCCGCAGGAGGGGCCGGCGGCGCTGGCCGGGACAGCTGCGGGCGCGTCGGGCTGACCGCTCTCCGCGGCGGGCGCACAGGGGCGTGCGTGCGCAGCGTCGGGCCACTCCAGGCCCTGGTGCGGCGCGTCCTGCTGTCGCGCGCGCTCCTTGGCGGCCAGGTACCCATGGTGCCGCACGCCGCGCGGCTCGAGCGTGGAGCGCGCGGCCGGCGCCTCCTGCTCTGCCTGCAGAAGCACGCAGCCTTCGCTGTCGCGAGCTTAAGCTACTACAGGCGAGCAAGGCCTGAGGGTTGAGGCCTGCAGGCATGCACAAGCTGCAGGGAGTGCGTCGCACGGTCTACTGCCCAGCACACCTTGTCTCTAGTCGTCACACAGCAAACTCCTTGCAGCAGTGCGGCCTGCACAGCTTTATTCAGACTTTTTCTGACAGCGGTCGCACGCGCGCCTGGTACAATTGCTCGAGCTCTTCTCCCGGGGTGTTGTGAAGCAGGCAATGGGCGTGCATGCACTGCTCCACCGCCCTCTGGTACGCCCTGCGATACCACCAGCAAAGTTCTTGCTTCCCCTTCTCCTTATAATAATGTCTTGGCTTGCACTGACTGGTACCAGCGCCTCACCTTATAACAAGATCATCATCTGTTGCGGTGCCGGGGGGCACGCCGGCGCCAGCCATTGCGCTGCACTACCGCACTGCACTACCGCTGGTATTGGGATAGTCTGACAGCACCTGCAAGTGCAGGCTGTACTCCTGGAATCGAGCTTCATACCCTGACTGTAACCCTCGTGGACTGTTTTGACTGTACCGACGTCCGAAGTGGACAGACGAATATCTCCGTCTCCAACTTCCTGCTGTACTGATCAGAGCTGCATGATGCGATACGAGACTGCTGCATGCTAGCTGCCAGCGTGTAATACTGCGTCTGCTTTCTTGGCCAAGCGCACACGCCAGTCAGACTGTAGCTCTTCAGCTGTTACACTGCAGCCGGCCAGTGCTACTGCAGCGCGCGCCTTGGGCGCACTGTACCGGGCATCTCCGCAGCATTCTGGTAACTCGTGTGCCAGAGGTGCGCCAGCAGAGTGCAGCAACGCCGCTGCAGGGCCCCCGGCAACACTCGCGGCCGGCAGAACCGCGATGAGCGGCTTGGGGCCCTGCGGGAAGCGGTTGCGGGCCGAGGCCGCTCTGCTGGAGCATCGCAGCGACGGCGCGGACGCACTGCGCCCAGACAGCTGCGCTACAGGTGGTGCGGCGCCGCAGTGCGAGCGCGTGGCGCGCAGCCGGCTGAGCTTTGGCGACGAACTCGATGACGAGCAGGACGGGCCGGGCATCGCTGCGTCGACCGCCAAGCGGCGCGCCCTCGACCCCTCTTGCTCAGCAATGCCACTTGCCCTTGCTGTTAGTTCACTCAGCCCTGAGCTCGCTGCTGCGCGCATGCGCAGGTTCCTGGTGGAGCGCAAGCTCGCGGCCAGCGCGGTGCACGGGCAGCCGCGCGCCTCCCCGTTCGCCGAGCCTTCCTGGGGGGTTGCGCCTGCCGCGCCGCAGGCCTCCCTAGGCCGGCTGTGCTATGGCGTGGCGCAGGCGCGGGGTGCGCTGCAACCCCCTCACGCCCCCTCTGCGGCAGCCAGGCGCTTGCCGCTGGCCTTGCGTACCCAATGCTTGCCTCCCAAGACTCTCTTGAGCCAGAGCGTTGACAACATTGTCAGCGAGCTTAGTCAAGAGCAAAGCGTCTCGCAGTGGCTCTCTGTGTGGCGCCCGGGTGTGTGGTGCGTGGTTGGCGTGTGAACGTGGCGCGCTTTGCCTGGCGGCCTCGGACGCGCGCGCCACAAACAGGCAAGCCCGCCACGGCGCGCCGACGCGACCGTGCAAGGAACGAGGGGCTATGTGTCTTGCCTGGCGCGTGCGGGCCGAGGGTCACCGGTCTGGCGGCGCGCAGGCGCGCGCGCGTACATGGAGGACAAGCACACCATCGTGAGCAGCTTCCGGCCGCTGGGCGGCGCCGGCGCGGTGGACGACGGCGTGCAGCGCAGCTACTTTGGCGTGTTTGACGGTGCGCCGCGCGCGCGCCGCCTCGACGTGGGGGCGGTGGCGGACAGCATGTGCCGTTATGCAGCAGTGAGAGCGCGGCGGGATGTGGCAGCTGTACACAGCACCATTGCGGAGTGGTCACGGCTGTGGAGCTGTTGCGCGAATGATGTTGAGCTGCAGCGCAGGTCCTGGTCAACCAGCGGCCTCTACTGTGTGTCCGGCGCGTGAGTGGGGACCGCGCCGCCCGCGCAGGGCACAACGGCGAGCGGTCTGCGGAGGAGGCGAGCACCAGGTGCGCGCGGCCGCGTGCTGTCAGCATGCAGCTGCTGCCTGAGTGCGCGCATGGGCGCCGGCACTCTGTAACAAAGCCTGTCAGGGGCGCTAGGCTCCTGGTGCAGCCAGACATGAAGACAGGGGTCTGTACCCTCTGTACCGGGTACATGACCGGGGCCAGTGCATGAAACCCTTTGATGTTTTTCCACTGCAGATCATATTCTGCATGGCTTCTTCCGCACGTCATCTTACATTCCACCATTCTCGGCCGGTCTGTGTTCGCAGCTGACTCTAGCTGGAGCGCATGCATGCTCAGGCCGTGCGGATGCTGTGCGCGGCAGGCTCCACGCGGTGCTCGCCCGCGATGCCGCATTCCACCAGTGCCGCGGCGAGCCGGGGGCGTCTCCAAGCGCGGTGGAGGCCGAGAGCGCGGCCATGTCCGGCGCGATGACGCGGGCGTTCTCGGTGCGTTGGATTGTGTCTGGGTGCAGCCGTTGCTGCGCGCGCGTCGCTGCTGGCTTGAGATGGGGTTCAAGGGTCGTCAGCAAGTTTTGTTTGCGAACTCGTCGGGGACAAGAGGTCGTTGCGTGGCTCGGTTGCTAGGGGCCCGTGGCTGTCACAGATATTCAAGGCGCTCAAGCAAACAGCCCTCTGCACTATGCACTGAGGCTGCGCAGCTTCTTGGCACGGAGCGCAGCGGGCCCGTGCGTAGCCGCGCCGGAGCTGCGGTTACCGGACACGCACGCATGCGTCATCGGCAGCGGCGCGCCGCTCCTAAACAGGCACGCGCGCGCGCCCGCGCAGGTGGTGGACGGCGAGATCCTGGACCGGGCGCGCGCGGAAGACGGCCGGGACGGGTCCACGGGGCTGGTGGTGGTGCGCGCGGGTGCGCGCGCCCCGCCGCCTGCCGCGCCAGCCGGGGCCTCCCAGCCATGCCTTCAGCCCCGAGCAGGCCGACCCCGCCCTGGCGTGAGCTCGCCCTGTAGCCAGGTCGCCGGGCCCGCGGCGTTTGCCCGCCAGCTGAGTTGCGCCGCACGTGCGCTCCAGCCGCCAGTGCGGCTGGCAGAGGACGGCGCGCCTGCCCTGGCCCGCGGAGCAGCAGCGCGTGGAGGGCGTGCAGGGGGCCGCAGTGCAAGCGGCCCCGGTGGATAGGTAGTGCCCAACCCTAAACTTTGACCACGTATTGAGAGCGCGCCGTGTCCCTGGCGGCAGGCGGCGTCCTGTGGGCGGCGCACGCGGGCGACAGCCGCGCGGTCCTCGCGCGCGGCGCGCGCGCGGTGCGGCTGACGGAGGACCACAAGCCCTGCCTGCCGGCGGAGCGGCTGCGCGTGGAGGCCAACGGCGGCCGCGTGCAGCTGGGCCGCGGGCAGCGCTGCTGGTGCCGGGCCCGCGCTACGCGCGCTGCCAGCGCTCTCATCATGTGTGTGATGGGGCGCGAGCAGGGCGTGTGCTCTGTGATGCTGCAGTTGTGCATGAAGGGAAGCAAGTACCTGCTCTGCCGCAGAGGGCAGTCAGTTCAGCGGGCGGCGCTCGCGCACAGAGAGCGGCATGCACTGCGGGCCGCGGAGTGCGCATGACAGGTGCTGGGGCTGCGGTTCGCGCGGCCTGGCAGCCGGCACCAGGCGGCCACGCGGTGGATGAGCCTGCTGCCGCGCGCGCGCAGGCGCGTCATCTGCGAGCCCAGGGACGGCAGGCCGGGCAGCGGGCTGGCCGTCAGCCGCTCCTTCGGCGACCTGGACTTCAAGCAGCCCCAGCGGCGCGCTCCTGACGTGCTCAGCACCGTGGGAGTGACATGCAGGGGCACAGGCCGTGCTGTGCTGCCTGCTGGCCGCGCGCTTGCGCTGCGCGCGCGAGCTCAGTCAGCAGGTGCGGCGTTCAGAGGCGCGCTGGTCTGGGGTGCAGGTTTGTGGAGTGCGAGCCGGACGTGCTGCGGCTGTGCCTGCAGCCGGACGACCACCTGGTGAGCGCCGGCGCCCCCGCCGGGCCCCGCTGCCTGCAATGGCTCTGCAGGGTTGAATCAGCACCATGGCGCGAGCCCACAAGCGCGGAGGTGCCGGCGCGCCGACGCTCTCGGGCGCGCGCGCAGGTCATCCTGGCCACAGACGGCCTGTGGGACGTGCTGGAAGACCAGACGGCCGTCGACGTGGCCCTGGTGCGCCTGCCTCTGACGGCCTGTCTCCTGTGGCCCATCGTGGGGCTCGACAGCAGAGCGCAGTCAGCTCTGCATGTGCCACTGGGACATGTGGGGAAGCCGAAGGGTCTGCTGCAGGGTCAGAGCTGTGAGGGGTGCCGTGCTGGCCGATTGCGTGCTTGCGAGCAAGCCCACAAGGCCGCCGCTCAAGTCTAGCCAGGCTGGGTCGGGCCACTGTGCTCGTATCTCAGACCCTGTGCTGGGTGGGGCGGGAATGAGTATGACACCCTACGTTGGGGGTTTACGGCGCTGGGTGCCGCGCAGGCCACGATGCGGGCGTCCGCCGCCGCGCCGGGCTGCGGCGGCCGCGCGACGGACGCGCAGGCCAAGCTGGTCGCGAACGCGCTGGTCATGGAGGCGCTGCAGCGCAACACCCTGGACAACATCACCGTCATCGCGCTGCTGCTGCAGTGGGACTAGAGGGCAGGACGCTGGTCATACCTAGATTAAATATGTCGATGTGCTGCGTCACGCAGTGTCTTACAGTTAGGAACTAGCAGAGAATCTACGCTCGCTGCTGCTCTGGAGCTTGGCTTTGTACAGTGTACAGTATCGCATTTACACAAGCAGCCACACGCCGCGGTTCGCCCTTCAATTGCACCCAGGTTTGGTGAGCAGCCAGGAGTACATGCACCTTGACATGCACCCCGCTCTTCAGGGAGTGTTCCAGCACGTCTGCAGCCAAACCAGCACTCACAATACAGACAAGGCGTTTCCAGCCGGGCCATTCCTAGTGCGGCACCAAGGCACCCGCCTCTGGCTGCATATGCAGCCCACCGCCTCAGCGGCTGTACGAGCGCTCGCGCACCCGCCCAGGCGACCTGAAACCCCACGGCCCGGTACACATTAGGCGGCCACGGTGCAGAGACGGGCATGCACAGAGGCTGGCTCCCACGAGCATGGTTTGGCTGCCGGGAACATAGAAAACCTGGCCTCCCTCAGGACAGGTTTGCACAGCTTTGAGGCTGCAGCGCTTGTCCGCGTGACGAGACGCAGCCAGGCAGCACGACGCGCACAAGACGCCTTGCACGACGGTGCCGGCTACGCTCAGGGCCAGTGCCGCGCACCGGCGCGGCGAGTAGCTCGGGGAGCGTCTGCGCGGCGGCGGCGGCGAGGGCGAACCGCGGCGGTACCCGTCATAGCTGGGTGAGCGGCGGCGCACAGGCGGGGGGCTGCGCCGCGCAGGTCGGGTCAGGTCAGCGCTGCTCACGGCCGTTGGCCGGCTGTTTGCAGCAATGGTGCGGCCAGAAGCAGCGCCCAGTGCAGGCGAGCGTCAAGGCCAGGGTGGCAGCGTTGAGACCTCAGCTCTGAAAGCAAATCTTCCCCCGGCCACTCCCGTGCAGCAAGCAGAGACGACGGCAATCCCTAGGAGCAGCCTAGCACGCTTTGAAGCGCGCACGCTGGCGTCCAGAGCCGACGACTGGTCTGACGAAGGCTGCCGCGCCAGGAGCCCCCACCATGACATGGGTAGGGTAAGGGGTTGGACTTGGGCGCGCCTGCGTTCGCGGCGCGGAGCGCTGTCGTACCCGCCGGCGCGCGGGGCGTCGCGGGACGCCGCCCTGTCATACCCGCCGCCGCCGTACGAGTCACGCCCGCCGCCGCCGCCGGCGAGCCCGCCACGCATGTTCCCGGGCCGGGCCGTGCGCGACAGCTCCACACGCTGCACGTGCCGGCTGTCACCGTCTGCGGCCTGCTCAGTGCAGCGGACGACTCGCAGCAGCAAGCAGCGGGAGGCGGCTGGGTCGACGCACCCAGCCGTTGAGGCCGTCGAGCTTGCGGGTCGCGTCGTCGGCGTCCCTGGGGTCCTGCTCAAGCGATGCTGGTCAGCCTGCAGGGGCGCGCAGCACGACAGCGCAGCAAACGCGGCACGGAGCGCACCTCCATCTCGACGAAAGCTACGGGCGACGGGCAGCCCCGAGGCAAGCGCGTCAGTGCGCTTGCAACTGAGAGTGCTGTAAGACTTTTGCGCAGAAAGCAGCCGAGGTCAGGCACGAAGCCAGGACAGCAGGCGCAGCGCAGGAGCAGAAAGAGCTCTCCTTGTCATAGCGATATGCCAAAATAGAACAGCCAGGCAGGCACCACACACCGAGGGGCTGCGATGTGCAGCTGATGTGCAGCTGATGATGATGCTGGGAGCAGCAGATGGGTGAAGCAGCAGCAGGTGCGTCAAGACGAGACGGGGATGATGGTGTAGGCGCGCGGGCGACAGCGCCGGGGCACAGGCGCTGACGTGCGCGGCGCGCGAGCGGGCGGACGCTCACCGAAGCCCGGCGGCTTGCGCGCCACCCACACACTTCTGATCGTACCAAACCTTATGAACTCATCCTGCGCGCAGCCCCCTTCCTCGCTGAGCCTCAGCTGCTTTCCGACGAGGCAGGTGCACGGGCACAACAGGAGGCCGCACGGAGGCCCGGCACCTCCAAGTCGCGCTCGCTGATCCCTGGCGGCAGGTTCCCTGCGCCGCAAAGCGGGTCAGTCGCACACATGACGCACAAAGGTGTGACATTGGTCGACACCGCGGCGCAAACAGGCACCCACCCACATAGATCTTACGCGAATCCATCTCTGCCAAGCACCGATCCCCTGTGTATCAGCTTGGGCCTGCGCTCTGAACGGGCAGTCTCCTTGGGCCGTCTGCAATCAGGGTGTGAGCGAGCAGGGGTCAGGTTGCCTGAGCCACCCCCTGCGAGCTGGAGAGGTGGCTGGGTGGCCAGCGGGAGCATACCGCTACCTCGACCGCTCCCAGGGCGCCACAGAGGCCGGGCAATGGTGGCACCAGTGGCCGCCGCTGCGCCGCCTTGCGCGCTGTTTGCGCGCTGCTCCTTGCACCAGCCGGCGCAGCTGCTCCTGAGCAGGCCAGTGCCGCTGGGGCTGGCTGCCGCGCGCGGCAGGCCGCAGGTGGGTTTGCAGTTGGGCCTGGGACGCGGCTGTCTTGGTCGCTGGGCGTGTGTGGTCATGCGCGCACTGCGCTGCAGCACTGGCTGCCGTTTGCTGTATGCGGACCAGTAGTGTTGTACACTGTGTTACTTTGCACAAGCTCAGCCGGAAGCTCTGGTGGGTGCGGTGCAGGCGCGGGCGCTCGTGCAGCGGGTGAGCGCTGCGGCTGTGCCCTCGGCGAGGGCGGCTGCTGTGGAGGAGGCCGAGAGCCTGGAGGCGGAGAGCCCGGAGGCTGCGGCGCGCCTGAACTTCCAGCGCGGCTCAGTGCACAAGGTGGGCGCCTCGCGTCGTCGCGCGAGAGTCGGACATGGCAGTGTTCAGAGGCTCGGTCGCCCCCCAGTGCTTGCAGAGCTGCACGTGTGAAGCGGCTTATCAAGGGATGCGGGGCTGTCGCAGCTGCGCCGGGTGCTGGACGTCATCCGCGGCCGGACGTATGAAGATGCGCTCATGATGCTCGAGTACATGCCGTACCGCGCGTGCGAGCCAATCCTCAAGACGCTGATATCGGTGCGCTGCCTGCACTGCCGCGCGTCGCCTCAGGCAGCCGCCAGCCTGCCTCGTAAGCTGTGCTTTGCACATCAGTGCGGGGCCGGTACAGTGCGCCACTGTGCCGGTTTGGCCGGGCTGGCTCAGCTGTGCTCGCACGTGCTGACTCTCGACAGCAACTTTGCTGCGCAAAGTCCTACTGAGTTTTCTCAACAGCAACTCTGCTGCGCAAAGTCCTACAGCAACTTTGCTGCGCTTTGCGAGCAGCCCCGAAGCGTGGCCTCATATGCAGCTTCGCCACTGCATTCCGTGCAGCCTTCCTGCTATGCCCTTGAGCGGCCTGGGCTGCTGCGCAGGCCGCGTCCAACGCAAAGGAGAACCAGGGCATGAGCAAGGTTAAGCTGTACGTGAGCGAGTGCTACGCGAACGGCGCTGGCAACCTGAAGCGCATGAAGACGCGGGCCAAGGGCAGGCACGGCCTGCTCAGCGTGCTGCAGCTGCCCCACGATATGTGAGTCTTTCATGGCGGCGACTCCGCTGGGCTCAGCTTGACATATGTTGGTTGTGCGTGCAGGGGGAACCGGATTCTGAAGCCAATTTCTCACTTGGTCATCAAGGTAACGCGCGCCCCCGCCACGTCACGTGCTAATAGCGCTGTCTACCGCTCCGTGCACGCATCACGAGTGGCCTGGTGTGCAGGTGAAGGAGAAGGAGCGGTCAAAGTGAGGCGTTGGAGAATGGTTGCCGTCTTGTCTCTCCGGCAACGCCTGCTGGCCCAGATGCACTGGGTGTTGCGACGTGTGCAAGCGGGTGGCAGAGCGGACTGTGCCATACAGGTGCATGTAACGCATGCGAGCATTTGAATGAACATTAGCTTTATTTCAAGAAGCTGTGCTAACTTGAGCGTCCCGGCGGCTGAGCAACACATGCCATAGAGTGCGTAAAACATATGTGATAACAAACGCCAAACAGGGGAACAAAGGAGCAGGCGCGCTGTGTAACAGTGCACACAAGGAAGCCGGGCAGGAGCAAGCCAAAGGAGCCCTCTGTAGGTAGGCCATGCAGCAGAGATTATGCAATCCTACAGAGTTGGGAGACTTCAGCAACTGGCTGATGAGACAGAGCGTCAGCAGACAGGCAGTGCTACCATGTTTGCACCCACAAGCCTGGTGGCACTAGATGCTGCGTCAACCTCTGCCTGCAGAGCGCACCCGGTGCCGTGGCGGCAGCCACCCCCGACTTGCACATGCATGCACACCGCGCGGTCGCAGCCGCCCGCGCATGGCTGCAGGATAAGAAAACACGTGCACAGGTGCGCGGCAGGCTGGGGATGGTGCGTGCAGTGCGAGCTTATTGCGGCAGGCAGTAAGTTTAGTGAAGCGCCTGCAGGTTACCTCGCCTTGGCGCCCGGCGGCGGGACCCACTGGTCGCGCCCTTCATCGTCACAGGAGTGAACGAGGAGGTGCTTGTACCCACCCTTCTTTCCATCATATGCGCTGGCTTTGCTTGCTTCAAAGTGTGGTGCACAGCACGCAAGTGCTTGCCGCGGGTCTCACGGCGGCGCTCAAATCTTTGGTGCTCGCGTCAGGGCGAGATGGAGGGGTCCGACCTGATGGGCTACCTGCTGCGGAACCGCATCATATACATCGGGAGCCGCATCAATGACGAGGTGCGCAGCCGTGCACGCCTCCAGGTGCCTGCACGTGGCTGGAGGACCGGGCGTGTTTGCCGCAAAGGGGCGCCTGCCAGCCCGTGCGCGCGCAGGTAGCCACGAAGGTGGTGGCGAGCATGCTGGCCTTGGAGAGCTTGGACGACACGGCAGATATAAAACTGTACATCAACTCGCAAGGTGCGCTGCGTCCACGGCGCGCCGCGCGAAGCCGCCGCGCTGCGGTCCGGACCCAGCACCTGCGCCTGCCGGGTGCCTGGCGTCAGGGCACACTGGAGCTTGTTGTCTGCGCCGGCAGGCGGGCAAGCGTACTCTATCAACGCCATCCTGGACACCATCGAAGCCGTGCAGCCCGATGTGAGCACCATAGCCATCGGGCTGTGCGCCAGCACCGCCACGCTGCTGCTGGTGCGCTCCCCTGCCGCCGCCTGCCGGCACAGCGCATGCAGCAGAATCCGTGCGGGGCGGCATGGCCATGCGCGGCCCGTGCAAGACGCTTGGCCCTGAGAGGGCGGGACCGCGCTGCAGGCGGCCGGCAAGAAGGGCAAGCGCTTCAGCATGCCCAACGCGCGCATCATGATGCACCAGCCGGCGGGTGCGGCCCCTGCGGCGCCCCTCCGCCTGCCTCTCCGGCTCGGGCAGAAGCGCGCCTGCAGCGTTTGCGTGCGGCGCCGCGCTGCAGCGGGACGCGGGGGCGCGCTGCGCTGCCACAGCGCGCGCGCCTGACCGGGCCGCGGCGGCAGGCGGCGCCATGGGCTCGGCAGACGAGGTCAACATCCAGGCGGCCGAGTTGAACCGCACGATGAAGGTGCGCCGGCCGCCGCTGTGCAGGGTTTGTTAGGGATGGGGCGCAGCCGTGGCCGGTGAAGTCAGGCGCGCGAGCGCTGGCAGCAGGCGGCGCCTGCTGCTGCAGGCATGCATCGCTTGTGCGAGCGTCCTATGGGGGTGGCTGCACGGCATGCAGCGCGCAGCGTGAATGCCAGCTGCCGGTGCCTGACATTAAGCTCCCTAGGCTACCCCCCTTCTCTGGTAATCTCATGGATCATGCACCAGGTGTACATGCGGCACCATGCAGCTAAAGCGCGAGTGCACGCAGAGGAGTGCGTGCGTAGGACCGCACTGAGGCCGTTACTCGCTCTCCGACCTCTTGGTTTCTTAGCACAAGCCCCATGCTCCGAGCGCCGCGTCGCGTAGGTCATGCACCAGTTCTACATGCGCTACACGGGCCTGGAGCGCGAGCGCATGGAGGAGGAGTGCGACCGCGACAACTTCATGAGCCCGCAGCGCGCGGCGGAGCTGGGCGTGATCGACGGCCTGATTTCCGCGCCGCCCAGCGCCACCATGGACAATCGGCAGTTCCGGGCTGTGATGGCGTGATTCGCTTCATGTTGTTATGCCTCTGCTCAGATGTGAGATGATGCCTCGGCCTGCTGAGCTTGCAGAGGCGTCATGTGAATGTCCGGAGTCACCCGTGGTACTTTTAGCACTGGTGGTGCTACATCGGCCAAGCTGGGTAAGCTCAGACTGTCCGAGCCGCTGTGGAGTCCTTCCATGGTGCGGTTGTAAAATGTTTGCCATGAGGTTGAAGGCAGAATTATGTGAGCACCTGCCTCACCTCTGACGCTACCAGGCAAAAGGCCTTCACACTAGGCATCGCTGCTCTCAGACACGGACAATAACAAAGGCCGCTGTTGGCAAGCCAGCTCGTACAGTGCAGCAGAAACTCAGGCTTCTGCCTTTGTATCCAAACAGATATAGTACACACGCTCTGGCACCGCGCGAATGGCTCATTTGGCGTGCTCATCCTCGTCGCCTGCGGCACGCCAAGCAGACGCATGACATCAGCATGCGTCGGACTTGCGCTGATCCGCTTGTGGCATGCGCAGGGCAGCCCAATGTCCTGAGACTCATGATAATAACATGCGGGACTATATTAGTGCCACCTCGCCATCAGCGGCGCACCCAAGGTGAAGATCTTTTCTGCGGCGGGCATTGGCGCTGGCGGCGCCGGCGCCGCGAGCGGCAGCGCGGGCACGGGCGCGGGCGTGGGCGCGGGCGCCGGCGCCGGCGCTGACAGGGAGCCCACCGGCGCCTTGGCTGCCGGTTGCGGGGGCGCCGCTGCATGGGACAGCCTGCGGCATGTGCGGACGAGCTGACGCATGGGAGTTGCTGCGCCTCCTGCCTCAGCAGCCGGCAGCTCTGTAAGCCGCGACAGGAGAGCGAGAGATGTTCAATTTGAAGCGGGAACAGCTGTCATGAGCGCAGCCTGCAGCTCTGTGTCTCGGCGGGCATGGAGCGGCATACTCGTGGCGCTCGCTTGCCCGGGCGAGCGCAGAGCGGGCGGCCTCGGGCACTGGAACAAACGGGCGCATCAGGAGCTGCCGCGGGTGGGAGGGGCGGCTCACACAGGCAGCGGCGCCTCGCTGCGCCCGATGCCGGCCGCGCCGGGCGAGGGCGCGGTGGCGCTGGGGCCCGGGGCGTACGCCGCCGCGCCGCCGTTCTCGCTTGCGGCGCCGGTCGGCTTGCCGCGCCACCAGAGCTTGTTCAGCGAGGTGGCCGCGGCGGACACCTGCGCGGGGCGCGCACCCTGGAAAAGCTGTGACCGCAGGCTTGGAGTGGGTGCCAGCTTGGGCGCCAGCGCCCACTGGCGGGCCCCGTATGCTGGAAGCCGCCACCACCACACTCGACCCGACCTCACAGGCAGATGCATAGCAACGCCCACAGCGGCCCTGCGCGTAAGTGCGCAGGCACGCCACTGACGCGCTCGGCCACGGCAGCCCATGCCTGGGGGTGCGCCTGCTTACTGTTGCGCGTGGGCGCCCACCTGCTCGTTGCCCAGCGCCCTGGAGGAGATCAGGCGCGCGCTGTTGCCCAGCGCTGTTGCCGTGCGCGAGGCCGCCTGGCCCGCCACCTGCGCCGCAGGCGGCGCGCTGGTCCAGCACCTGGTGCGTCTCTGCAAGTAACCCTATCCATACCCAAGCCCTGCATAGCCCACCACCTGCGCAGCAGGCGGCGCGCTGGCCCGGCACGGACCGTCCCTGCAGGATTCCCCACTCTGTACCCTAACCCTGCGTGCCGCCAATTGCGCGGCAGGCGGCACGCTGGCCTGGCGTCCACCGCACCAGCGAGGCACTGCAACAGGCCCATGCTGTGCAGGCACCCGGTGCATTCCTGTAAGCTTAACCTAGACCCAGAGGACTACCCTAGACCCTAAATCATCCTGGCGGGGAAAAGCGCGTGGACCTGCGCCCTCTAGCGCACAGTGATGAAGGACCGCTGGTGCGCCGCCTTCAGGTAGACGCCTGTGGTCATGCAGGCGGGGCGGGGGCCGCCTCCGGCACGCAGTAGAGGCCAACGGGCTCCGGCGTGCCAGCGGCTCCCAGCCGCGCGCCAGCCCCAAGCGCCGAGGCGGGCCGGCACACCCGCATTGCGGCAGACGCCTGCTCGCTGACGCGGTACTTGGCGTCCAGCTCGCTCATCTGCGCGCGCGCGCACGCTCACACCTGACCCCGCCGTCAAATCTGACCCCACCGGGGCCGAGCTGACACACGCAGGACACATGTTACAACAGACGCTTCGTCAGATATGCATGCAAGGCGTCCAGCTCGGTCTCTGCGGGCACGTTCGCATGCTTACGCTTGTCACCGACAGGAGCACTGTGGGTAACGCGGCGCACAGCAACTATGCTGTGAGTCATCTTAATGCTTGGGGCGCATGCAGGAGCTCAGTCACCGCCTCACAGTCCGGCGCTGAGAGACCCTGGGCATACCTGTGCACTTGCAACAGCAGCTGCGCTCTTCGTGCGCTCCTGAACGGCCGCTGCAGTCGCGCGCGTGTTTGCGGACACCTGCGGCAGGCGCTTCGAGCACTTCGTCTGGTATGCACTGCACACGGTGCCATTCTTGGCACAGAGAGGCCGCTACATTAGCTCGTGCAATAGCTGGACACAGCGGCCTGCTTCGCATGCTTCACACCTTCTCTGCTGTCCGCAGGCGCGTCAGCTCAGCGCTGATCCCGTAGGCGAAAGCCTCCTGCACCTGCAGCGCGCGACACCCAGGTTTGCAGATGCGCTTGGCGCCTGCACCACAGCACTGCTGCACGCGCGGAGACGCACCTCAAACACCTCGTTCGTCGTGGACTCGTCCATGTGCTCGTCAAGCCACTCCACCAGGTGCGGGATGCTGGCCACGTCCCACAGACTCGAGCTGCGCCCGCCCGAAGTCGGGAATACCTGCAACGCAGCACCTGCTTTGAGAAGCGTCGCCTGGCTGCGCTTCAGCCTGGACTGGCACTGGCCACACAACACGCAAACACAGAGCAGGACGCGGAGCAAGGCAGGCGCTCGCGCTTGTGCTCGGCACTGGGGTGCAAGCTGCAAGCGCAGCCTGACCTGGCGGCACTTCAGCTCTGGCGGCAGGTCCTTGCGGCGGATGTGGTCCACCAGCGCGACCATCGAGAAGGGCACCTTGGCTGTCACTGTGCTCACAGAGTGGATCGCCAGCACAAGCACCATCATGCACGTAGGGCGGACGTGTTGCCCGCGAACACGCTGGCGGGCTGGCTGCACAGAGGTGACCTGGCCACGCGCACACTCCTCTGTTGGCAGCACCTTTCAAGTGCAGAGCAAGTGCAGAGTAAAGTGTACACCCCTGCCTATCCGGCGGGTAGCCACATATGGCATTAATGTGTATAGGATCCAAATATTTAAATCCTAGCACTGTGCATTTGCTGGTGGACTCCCAAGGTCTGTGCAGCGCTGTGGATAGAACGTTGCGACGCACTGCAATCGCGCACAGCATTAGGCAAACACACCCCCGGCAACCGCTCGCTCGCCCAGGGCTGTGAGGAAACCGGAGCCGCACCCCTTCAGGCACACCACGCATGCAAGCTCTGCGCACGCGGCCTGTGGTGCCGGCGTGCCGCGCTGCACGCCTGCATGTGCGAGCGATGGCAGCGGCCAGCTCCGTGAGCGCCCCGGGCCAGCGCTACTTTGAGACGGACAAGCGCCCGGTGGTGCTCTTTGACGGCGTGTGCAACTGTGCGCCCACTCCTGCCCAGCAATGTTATAGTTCACCGAATATGTATACACTAGACTGACATGTGCCAAGTGCGCACGCGCAGTATGCAACGGCGGCGTCAACACCATGCTCAAGTATGACAAGAAGGCGCGCCGACCGAGCGTGGAACATATGTACATCTTGGCTCGCTTCTATTTGTGGTGCATAGAAAGGCGCCTTGTAGGCACGTCGGCACACGCAGGTGACGCGCGCGGCGTGCAGGGCGAGCTGCGGCTGGCCGCGCTGCAGAGCGAGGCGGGCAGGGAGCTGCTGCAGCGTGTCGGCCGCGCGCCGGACGACCTGTCCTCCATCGTGCTGGTGCGCGCGCGGGGCCCCGCGCGCCGCCACGCAAAAGCCGTGCTCACGCCTGACCAGGCCGCGAGCGGCGCCCACAGGTCGCGGAGGACGGCTCCTGGATAAAGAGCGACGCGATCCTGAGGTGCGGCCCGCGCGCCGCCGCCCGGTGGCTGCCGCCCCGGCGCCGCGTTGCTGCGGGACCATGACTGAGCCGCTGCGCATGTGCCAGGATCGGGCGCATGCTCAACATCCCGTACTACGTGCTGAGCAGCCTGGCGCTGCCGCTGCCGCGCTTCCTCCGCGACGGCGTGTACGACCAGGTGGGCGCCGGGCCCGCGCTCCCGCGCCGTCCCCTGACAGCCTCCCTCCGCACGCAAGTTGCGAAGCACAGGGGGCGCGGAGCTGAGCCTGGGCGCGGGGCTGCGCAGGTCGCCAGCAACCGGTACGCCATCTTTGGCAAGTCGGACACTCTGCGGATGTCCGACGCAGACCAGGCGACAAGGTTCCTTTGATGATGGGTGTGAGTCATCGCTTGGCGGCTTGGCCCTGTATGGACGATGTACGGTCCGCGAGTATGTATATCACGTGTTTGACCGCGGTGTGTGCTGAGGCATGTGCCACTGGGCCGTCTGAAAGTCCTGGATAGACTTGGACGATTTTGTGAGTGAAGCGAGAGTGCTGATAAAGTAGGAGTGCTATGTGACGCAGACAACTGGGGTACAGCAGCCTGCACTGAAAGCCAGGCATGCTGCTATACATTGTAAGCCCAGGTTTTTCCAGAGCAATCAGGCAGCACGCGTCGCAGCTATTACATGCGGTTTGTGTGTTCCTGATCGCGAGCTTCGCCCCACATGCATTGCCACCCCTCCAGCAGTGCGCCACCGGAGACTGCAGCAGTGATGCAGATGGCTCACCTTCATAGCCAAGCAGACACATGGGAAGGTACGCATATCAAGTTCGCTGATCACGCAGCAGGGCTAATGCTGACGGCACACCCATGCCGCAGACTGGTGCCAGGCCACGGCATACGGGCAGGATGTCCCAACCAGGCTCTTGCGCAGGCATGCCCCCTATACAAAGTCGACGGTGTAGTGCAGGTGGCTGCCCCAGCGCAGCACACCCTGCTGCCCCGGCTGCACCGGCCCCACGCCCGCCGGCGTGCCTGCGTGCCAAGTAAACGTGAGCAGACGCCGCGGGCCACGCGCAGCCACGCTGATGCGTGAAAAGGCTCAAGCATACAATGCAGCCGGCTGGCCTCAGCGCGCATGGCAACACGATGCGGGCATGGCAACACGACGCGGGCATGGCAACATGATGCGGGTATGGCGACATGATGCGGGCATGGCAACATGACATATGCAGGACTCGTCGGCGCATGTGCATGGGTGCCTGCGGACCCTACTGCGCACGCAATACTTGCAGTCTCCTCACATTCTTCTCACAGAGCCCGCACCCGTCATGACCACGTCGCCAGGCACCACAGGGAAGACGCTGCGGATGTACTCAAGCGCGGGCTCGGGCGCCGTCATCTGCTGCGTGGCCCGGCCGCGCTGCACGACGCGGCCGTCCAGCTCGAATGTGAACTCCTCGGCCATCCAGTCGAAGCCGTCCTGCGGCAGCCACGGCCCCAGGACGGCCGCGTCCGGGAAGACCTGCCCGCCCCGCGCTCACCACACTGGGCGCGGTGCACGCCCGCCACAGCAGGCACGTGTGACATCCGTGTATGCAGCGGACCACGCGTCCGCAGCGGCTCGTCTGAGAGCGCCGCACAGAGCGGCCTGGCGGCCTGTTGGGCGCCGGGCGCAGCGGCTGCGTCGTGCGCGCAGGCGCGCTCAGCAGGCAGGAGGTTCCATGCTAGGGTCCAGGCTAGGGTCCAGGCTAAGGTCGCGGGGCCTGCGCGGGGCGCGCCTTGCCCAGCTCCCACGCGTGCCCGGCCTTCTTCAGCTGCGCCTGCACGTCGCGGAGCGTCATGTCCAGGCCAAGCGTCACGGCGGTCACCTCCGTCCGCTGCCCCAGGCGCAGGCAGATCTCGCACTCGTAGTGCACGCTGCCGCGGCCGCGCGGCAGCCGCACGGCGCCGCGGCCGCCCCGCTCGCCCACGATCACCGCCGCGCTGGGCGGCTTGAGGAAGAGCACTGCCGCGCCATGTGGCCGACACGTTTGCATGGTGCTAAGTTCGCTGCACGCCTACCTTCACGCCCTGCTCTGCCTTGTACTTGAAGCTCTGCAACACAGGCAGCCGTGGGCGCCTCCAGCACCAGGCACGCCTTTAAGCGATACCGGGGCACAAGCACTACAGAGCACAAAACAAGCACGTGCCGCAGGCGTGCACATGCCAGCCCGCCACACACGACCTTGCGGCACACGCACCTGGCTTATCTGGCACCGCATCGCCCAGCTCCTTTGCGTGTTCAAGGTAGTTCTTGCCAATGCATATGAGTTTGTCAAACACTGGCGCCGCGGGCTTTGCGGCGGCCTGCATTGCGCGTTGCTGGCGTAGGTGCGCCAGCAGCGCCGCAGAACACGACATACGCGTGCAGCGACTTGCCCTGCTGGTGGTTGCACAACGGTCCAGCTGGTGTCAGCAGTGTACACACGCTAGCAGCGCAGACCGGATGCAGAGGCCGCGCCGGTACAGTCGTCTGACCTCCTGTTTCTCTCTTTAAATAAAATTTCGTACCGTGCCCGAGAGGGTCTGGCAACCTCGCCAACGAGGTCCTTGCCTAGTACTACTCTCCTGCGCAGCGCACGGGCAGGCGGGGCCTGTATGGCCTTGGAAGCACAGCGATGTGGAAGTTTCTGCAGAGCCCGCTGGCGGCGGGCGAGCGCGCTGGCTCCGGGAGCCCGGCTGGACGCAAGGCCGCCCCCGCCTCGCGCGTGGGGGAGGCCTCGGCGGAGAACAGCCTGGTGCAGCTGACGGACCGCATCTCGGCCTTTGTCTTTGGTGCGTCCCCGCCCAGAAAGGGTTACTAGCTTGGTACGAGGCCCGCTCCCGCAGCATTGCGCAGGCTCCGTGTGGGCAAGGCTTGTTTTTTGTTGTTGAGTTTAGTGGCGCGGCTGCTGTGCGGCCCCCGCGCTTGTGCCGGTTGCCGCCCGGCCAGCTAGATTTTGTTGTGTGCGCGGGCGCCGCGAGTCTGACGCTGGTCCTGGCGCGCAGAGGAGGACCAGGAGACGTGGAAGGAGGCCTTCCACCTGGCCGCGCTATCAGACAAGTGCGCCTGCTGTGCTCCAGCCCATCCCAGCACGGGCGCAATGCACCTGGCGGCCCCGCATCCCGCATTCCGGGGACGTCCGCCCACATGCTGCTGCGTCGCGTCGCGCAGGTACAAGGCCGTGCTGCGCGCCGCGGCGGCCTGCACGGCGCGCGCACATGAGAGCACCAACCCGGCGCTCGTGCTCAACCTGGGACCTGCATGGCTGAGCGCGGAGGCGTACGTGCTGTTCGACAACAACGTGATCGAGATCCCGTTCAAGGACTGGGAGAGCCCGCCGGGCCTGGGCATCTGCCCGCTCGGCATCATCTTCACCGTCTGCTCGTCCATATCGTCATGGCTCGCGCTCAACGACGAGCACGTGGTGGTGCGCCCCGCCCCCCGGCGCCCGCTCCCGGTCCAGCGGCCGCAGCCCCGTTGGCGCGCGGTGGCCGCGCCCACCGCAGGGCCTGCCCCAAGTAGGGTTTGGCTGGGACAGGCTGGGAGCAGGGGCCGCTCGGCGCACGTTGACGCGGACAGGCCGCGCGCATGCATGGTGTGCGCCCGGCGTTGCGGAGGTCGAGCGGCCTGACGGCGGCGCGCGCGCGCGCCAGGTGCTGCACACGCGCAGCTGCACCGGCCTGGGCATGCAGTTCGTGCGCTTCCTGGCGGCGTGCTACCTGGCATTCAACATGGACTTCGGCACGGTCACGTCGGCGCTCGCGTCGCTGCCGCTGCTGCGCTCGGAGCGCCGCCTGTCCTCGTTCGCCGGCGGTGCGGCCCGCGCGCGCGCACGGGGCGCTTCCGAGGCCCTGCTGGCGAGCGAGCCGCCGCATTGGGCGCTCAGCAAGAGCGTGCCACGGCTGCCGCAACTTGCCGCAGCTCATGGGTGCCAGGGCGGCGCTCACTTGCACCCCATTTGCACCCCTTTCAAGGAATAAATCAGCTTCGTCGCGGCCCACCACTGCCGATACCAGGTTTTATACCTGCCTCCTTGATAACTGCCCCGCGCGGGGGCCGCAGGCGCGATCTTGAGCGACGGCACGGTCGCGCGGCCGGGCGGCGCGGGCGACCGCGGCGCGGCCGCGCGCGCGGTCGTGCCGCAGACGCACGGCCTGCACGTCGGCCCCGCGCAGCAGCGCTACGGCGACTACTTCGCGGACGTGCTGTACGCGCCGGCGGGCGCGGCGCGGTCGCAGCAGGCGGTGGTGCTCAGCCAGGTCGTGTTCAACGGCTTCGAGCTGCTGAACACGGCGGCCGCCGCGCCGGCCGGCGAGGCGTGGCTGGACGACGAGCGCCCGTTCCTGGTCGTGTTCCAGGCCGGCCGGCGCGCGTGGGCGGGCTTCCCGGAGACGCTGGTGCGGCGCCTGCTGCGTGGGCAGGGAGGAACCCTATAGGGTTAGGGTTAGGGGCATCACCGGACCACAGCGCCCGGTGCCAGGTGCAGGGCTAGGCAGGCGCGTGGGGGCGGGGCCTGCGCTGGTGTGGGGCCCATGCGCGGTGTGCGCAAAGGTAGCGGAGCCACCGCCGGATGCCACCGCTCCCGGGTGTTTGCAGGCCGGCCGGCGACTTTCAGTGCTGGCAATGCGCTCACCCCCCTGCCGCCTCAGGTCGGACCGCCTAGCGCATGTGTCGGACACCCTGCGCCGGGGCTCGGCTGTCTTGACCAGTGTCTTTACTGCCGCGTCGGCGCCGAGCGCGCGGGCGCGGCGCAGGAGGGCCTGGTGCCGTACAACATCGGCACGGTCGTGCGCGGCGACGTTGCGCTCGCGCTCTGGTTCGGCTCCTACCGCCTGGGCGAGCGCCTGCACACGCGCCCGGCCGCCGCGTACGCCTTCCACACCGCGTTCGTGGAGGCGGGCGGCGTGGAGCGCATCGCGGTGCAGCAGCTGGATGTCGCCGACGCCGCGCTCTTCCCGCCCGCAGCCGCGCGGAACTTTTTCATCGACATCAAGCTGGACGTGGCCGGGCCGGACGCGCCGGCGCCGGCGGCGCTGGCCGGCGCGGCCACGCCCGGCGGCGCCTCCGATGCGGGCGGCGAGGGCGAGCTGGAGGTGGGCTGGCCCTCGTGTGCGCCGCCGCGGGCGCCGTCCCTGCGTGCGTCTGCTGACTTGCGTGCCCCAGGTGCCCCGCCTGCATCGCACCGGGCTACTTTCCATGGTGTTCATATTCCGGATGTGGTCAGTCAGCGGTCTCCTGCCGCCTGTCGGCCAGCTCGCTGCCACCCTGACCACACGGACGCGGCTGGCCTACGACCAGCGGCGCTGGCCAACGCCGCCGGGCGTGCGTCGCAGGCGCTGGCCGGCGACGTGCAGTGGATGCGCGACAAGTGGCGCGAGACGATGTCGCGCATGTACGGCGCCGACCGCCGCGCGCGCGACGCAGCCGAGCCGCCCGACGCCGCCGCCGCGCAGCGCATGGGCGGCGTCGTCGCCGAGCTGCGCCAGCTGCAGGCCGCGGGCGGCCTTCGGCCGTCGCCGCGGCGCTCGCCGCGGTCCCCCCGCGCCCGGCCCGGCGCGCCCGCCCCAGCGCCACCTGCGCCGGTGCCGGCCGCCGGCGCGGACGACGGCGCTGCGGCCGCCGCGGCCGCTGAGGGCGTTGATGAGGCCGGCCCCTCGACGCCCGCGTCCGGCGTGCGCGGTGCGGACGACGGGGCCGGCGCGGCGTCCGAGGCGGAGCTCGCCGCGTCGGCGGCAGCCGGCGCGCGCGGCGGGGAGGGCCGCGATGATGCAAACGGCGCGACGTCCGAGGCAGGGTCTGCTGAGCGCGTTGAGCCTGTGGAGCCTCCTACCAGCAGCGAGCCTGCCGCCGAGGCAGGAGGCGAGGAGGAGGGCTCATCAGGCGAGCGCTCCAGGGAGGCCGCGTTGCCCGCAGACGGCGGCGAAGGGCTGGGGTCTGGCGACGGGGCCGCAGCTGGCGAGCGCGCCGCGGCGCAGTCGGGCAGCGCGGCCGAGGCGGAGGCTGCGGCCAGGCCGGCGGCCGCGTCCGCCGCCGCCGCGCAGGGGGCTAACAGCGAGCCCTGCAGCCCACAGCGCGCGGATGGCGAGAGCGCGGGCGCGGGCGCGGCGCCCGACGCGGAGCCTGCGTCGCCACATGCGCGCGCCGCGGCCGGCCCCGCCGGGCCCGGGCCGGGGTCGGCGGAGGCCGCTGCCGCGGCGCGCGCAGCGTCGCCGCGCGGCTCGCCGCGCGTGCGCGGCCCCGGCCGGGCGGC
>JAABUV010001351.1_pt1 | contig 35554 bp, 53 predicted proteins | sample 5559971 | NCBI WGS metagenome assembly JAABUV01 (sample SAMN10711881, study PRJNA513362) | rock metagenome | isolation source: Antarctica rocks | place: Antarctica: Victoria Land, Knobhead nord | collected 2015-12-19
ACCCCGCATGCAGGCGCCCGGGCTCTCGCATGCATGGCAGGCGCCTCCAAACACGCAGCCGTAGCCGACACAGATGCGACTTGTCGGCGCTCCATCGGCGCTCGGCGTGCGAGCAAACGCATGCGGGCAGGTCGCAGACGCTCGCGTGAGCTGGCGGTTACACGCACGCGCTCGGGCGCCAGCAGGGCCAATGAACACTGCTACCGCGGCTGTGCTGTGGCTGCTGTGGCTGCGACTCGACCCTACCCTATCCTGGCGGCTGCCTGCCTGACCCTGGGGCGCCCTGGGCGCGGCGGGGCCCGGCGCGCCAGTGGTCACGCTGGTGCTCCTCGGCGTGCTGGCGCAGGCGCGCGAGCAGGGCGTAGAATGCGGGCGCCGCCATCAGCGTGCGGTCGATCGGGATGTTGGGCTCGCCGGCCGCCGCGAAGCCGTCGAAAAAGCGCTCATACAGCGCCCTGCGCGGCCGCGCGCCTGCTGCCGTGTGGGCGCAGGGCGGACCCTCACTGTGTCATGCATCCCGCTCGCAGCCAGCAGCATGCGCATTGCCAGGCAGTGCAAGAGCTTGCCCAAAACCGGCCGCTGGCACTTCACATGGCACATCTTGGCTCACGCATTGCCCTGACTTGACAAGCAAGCAGGTTCACAGGTGACTGCAACAACAGCATGCAGAGCTCACCAGGTAACTCAATTACGCATGCGCAGGCGCTAACATGCCCAGACAGTCTGCAGGCAAGCTTGTGCTAAACCGTGACCACCTGCCGGCTCAGCCACACCGAGAGGCCTGGCTTGTCAGGACAGCGGCAAGAAAGGGCGCACGTGCAGGGCGCCTTTGCGATGCAGAACACTACGATGCCAAAGCCTATGGGAGTCTTATCATAATTCTGCGCCACAGTTCTTATGTCAGGGCACAGACTCAGGGGATTGTGCCATAGTCAGGTGGCAGGGCGGCATGTCACAGTTCTGCAGTGGCTGCATCACGTGGCTGCCTGTCAAAGCAAGCACCACCATCGGCGAAAGCCCAGTCGGTGCCTGAGGGGGATTTTGAGGATTTGAGAGGACTGAGGCTGAGGTGGTTGTAAACTCGCAGCCCGGGTGCAGCAATGAGCAATAAGGCGCCCTTCAGCATGTGCACTTTCGCGCACAGTCCAGTGAATGCGTCGGGAGGCGCGGCCGCCCACAAGCCAGGACACCAGCCGGCGCCCGCCGCGTGGCGCGGCTGCGCGCGCCTTGAAGCGCGCGTTCTGGCGCCGCAGCAGCACGCGCGGGTACGGGCGCAGGCGCTGGAAGTAGGCCGTGTCGGTGGAGTTGCGGCACACCAGCAGCACCGCCGGCACCTGCGCGCGCGCGCCCCTTCCCATTTTGCTCGGGCGCTTGCGCCCGGACACTTGCGCACGTGCCCTTTTCGCTTGGAAAAGGGCCTTGTGGCAGCAGCGGTGTGCTGCCCCGCGCGCTCGCGCCCGGGCGCCTGCGCTCGCGCGCGCTTGAAAGAGGACCTGTGTCGGCAGCTGTGTGCTTGCCCGCGCGCCTGCGCGCGGGCGATGCGGCGGCGGGCCGCGGGCCGCCGCATGCTCGGGAGGTGCTGGGGCGCTGGGTCTGCTCCTCGCGCCTCACCCCTGTCGCTGTTTTGGCACGCTTGCAGCACTGTCCAAGACGGGCAGGTTGCAGGCACTCCTATCGTAAAGCAAACGACTCAAAATGTTTGCGGCATGCAAGTTCCGCCCCACTGTGAGGCGGGCGCTCTGTGGCACGCTGGCGCGCGCGCGCACGCTGTCGTTCTCGACCTCATCGATGGCGCGGTTCACAAAGCGCCACTGGACGGCGGCCTTGTAGTCAGGGTTGAGCAGCATGTGGTAGCCCGCCCACGAGTTGGACAGAAGCAGCCCATTCATCTGCAGGCGCAGCGTCACTCATGGACGTCTCCACAGCAGCTCAGCCCTTGCAGCCACACATGAGAGTGCAGCCAAGCGGGTAATCAGCTAGCCTAGCGCGGAAACTGGGCCAGAAATAGGGTCAGGATCAGGGGTAAAAGACCATCATGCATGTTGTGCACCTGACATACATGCAATGCCCCAGATGTGGCATCCCTCTCGCACGGCTTCATACTGCTGCCCACAGCGTCCGGGGCGAGATGCGGCAAATGCAATGCGCACAAGGAAGCGCACCTGCTTGTCGTAGAGCACCTCCGCTGGGATGTTGGGCGCCGCCAGCGAGTTGGTGCACGGGTCCAGCAGGCCCTGGACGTACGGCCGCTCCGGCGTCGGCCGCGGCAGCTGGAACACGGTGAAGCAGGCCGCCTGCGCGCGTCGCGCCGCGCGTGACACGCCCGGCCACCAGGGGCCGCGGCTCTGGCAGCGGTGCGCTGCACATGCGCCGGCCTGACAGCGCCCGCGCCTAGCGAGCCGCAGACGCGGCTGCCATAGGCGCAGCGCGCCCGCCCTGTCACCAGAAGGGCTCCGGGCAGGACGCGCAAGCGCTGCGCACGCGTCTGGCACGGCGCGGCCGGCTAGGCAGACATGCCAGCATGCGCGCGCCGCGCGGCGGGGGCGCACGTCGATGAGCCAGTCGGGCGTGAGGCCCATGCGCTCCTGGCGCATCTCCTCGGCCTCCGCCGACGCGTCCTCCGCCTCGCCCACCTGCGGCCCCACCCACCGCTGCAGGCGCTTTTGCCGACAGGTCCTTGCCGATGGTTCCTCGCTGAAGGTCCCGGCCGGACACATGTGCGGGGTGCGCGGCCTCCCAGGGCAGCTCTTACCCTAGCCCACCCTTCACCGCTCCACTCCCAGCGCCGCCCAGCGCACACCGGAGCGAAGGCGCCTGCCGGCGGCTTGATGCGTGCTAGGGGGCCAGGCCAGCGCCCCGGCGCAGAACCTGCACAGCAGGGGCGCGGCGCCCGCAGGCAGGGCGCGGGGCGCGCCGGCAGGGCCGCAGGACCGCTTGCGGGCGGCGCGGCGCACCAGGTTGGCCTCGCCGCAGCAGGGGCAGGCCCAGCGGGCGCCGGGCAGGTCGGCGGCGGTCAGCGCGGGCGGCGTCAGGCACAGCGGGTGCAGCAGCCGCTGGCAGCCTGCGCAGCTCAGGCGCGCGCCTGCGCGCGCGCGCCGGTGCGGCCCTCCGCGCGCCGTGCACATCATGGTCCTGGAGGTAGCACTAACCAGAGCACTATAGCTTCATCAGGCGCACCCTTCCCCTAACCTGGAACGCAGCAGGCTATGAACACATGGGCGCACAGGTCGTGAGATGCACTGCCGTCATGCCGGCTGCGCACCGTCCTCGCGGCAGAGGTCGCAAGCGTCGAGCGCGTCCGCGGGCGGCTGCAGCGCAGCCTGCAGCCGCGTTGCCTCCGCGCCCGGCGCCGCCTCCGCCGCCTCCGCCTCGTCGATCACGATCTCGGCCACATGCGGCCTGGCGCCCGCAGGGTAGCTTGGTGTAGAGGAGCAGGCTGCTGCGCCAAGCATACCCTACGCTACCATGACCCTTGTACGCATTCAAGCAGCAGTCTGACGCGCCAGGCATCGCTAAGCAGCAGCGCAGCCTCTTGCATCACCGCGTCTCTGCACCCCAGCGCGCATGTCTGCACGGAGAGGCACAGCAGCGCGAGCCTCCGCGCGCAAGCAGGGCGCAAGAACCTACAAACATGTCATGCAACGCTTGTCCTGTAGCGGCACGGTCGTGTCAGCGCCGCATGGGGGCTCCGGCTCCGCTCCGTCATCGCGACCTTGGCTGGACCTGCCACCATGGGGGACACCCCAGGCCCATGTCACCACGGCTAGAGGGCGCCCGCGAGCTGGCAACCCCACTGCTACCAGGCCCGCCCAGCGCACTTGCGCCGAGCGCGGCCCCAGGCGCGCAGCGCGCGCGCGGCCTCGGGCTCGAGCTCGGCCGCCGCGTCCACGGGCGCGGCCTCCTCCTCGCGCACCCACATCGCGCTGTGGTCGCCGTAGAACAGCACTAGCTGGCGGCCTGGCGCACGGCGGCCGCCCGCCTTTCCAGGGTACGGGTAGGGTAACTCGCCCGAACCGCGTAACCCTTTTCTGCCGCCTGGCCGACGGCAGAACTGCGCAGCCGGGACAGCGCGCCCGCTTCTGCAGCGCAAGTCAGCACCATCGGCCCGGCTCGCGCCGGCAGGCCTGCCCTGCTGCCCGCCGCGTGCAGCGCCACCGGGGCGTGCGCTGCCTGGGGGGGCGGCGCGCGCGAGGCGGCCCGTGGGGGCCGGCCTGCGGGGGCTGGCGCACCCGGCCGGTGCGTCTGCAGCAGCTGCTCGGTGTCGCGCCGACGGCACAGCGCGAACGCCCACGCAGCCACCGGCCAGCGGCACAGGCCGCGCAGCTTCACCCACAGGCGCGTGCCGGGCGGCCACCTGCGTGCGAGCGCGCGTCTCTCTTCCCGCTGCCCCTCTGGCGCCGCGCAGGTCCCCACCCGGCCGGCCTTGCAGCAGCCCGACGGGCAACCAGCTGGAACACGCGTGTCTCGCACGGGCGCCGGCGCCTGCCCAGAGGCGGATGCTCTTGGGCTCCGGTTATCCCAGGGAACATGAGCTCACCCTACCCTACCCGCAAGAACTCAGGAGCTCTCGCGGGCTCGAGCGGCTGCATCGTGCACCAGGCGCCAGCTCCCGCAGAGGCCGCCGCGCCGCGCCATGGCAGGACAGGCGCGAAACGGCCCGCTTTGGCATACGTGTTCCATGTACCTTTGCACTGTTGCGCACTGGGCGCCCTGCATCCTACCTTAACCCTACCCTAAATACTGGAGAGTGCAAGATGCATCCCTGGGAGGCATGCCGCTGGTCGGTGGCGGACGCCAGCTCAGCGAGCCGGCGCGCCAGCGGCTCGCCCTGCCGCGGGACGTCCGCCGGCGGCCCGCCCTCGCCCGGCCCGCGCCGCCGCGGCGCCCCGGCCGCCGCCGGCCGCGCCTTCAGCCGCTTGGCGGCACGCTCCGCCGCGGCCTCGGCCGCGTCCTCCTCCGCCTCGTCGCGCCAGGCGCCGCCCGCGCCGAGCTCCACGCCCGGCAGCCAGTCACCGTCGGCGTCATCGTCGCTGGACTCGTAGAGCGCGCGGCGCGCGCCGCCGCCCAGCGTGGCCTCCCGCCATGTCGGCACGCGCTCATGGTGGCACGCGCCGCTGTCCGGGTCGCCCGTGCTCGGGGCGTCGCCGGGGTCGCTGCCGTGGCCCCACGCCCAGGCGCCCCCGCCCGCGGGCGCCCGCTCGCGCGCGCCCGCCGCGCCGCGCGGCGTGCGCGCGCCCCAGCCCGCGGGCCCCCGGCGGCAGGCCGGCGCGCCGCCGAACGCCTGGGCCGCCGCGCGCCAGGTCAGCGGCGCGGCGTCCTCGTTGGCCGTCACAGGCGCGCTGTTGGCCCCTGGGGCCTCTGCCAGCGCACCGCTCGGCATGACCTCTGCCGGCACGTGGCGCTGCCTGGCCTGCGCAGGCTTAGACCGCTGATCGCTGCTGCCCGGCGCCGCTGGCGCGCTGCCGCATGAGGCCTCCGCCGGCGCGCGGCGCGCCGTGTCATCGGGCTGCGTCGCGCGATTATGCGGCGACGCTGTCAGCGCGGGCGGCGCCGCCTGCGCGCCCGCCGCGCCGTCGGCCGCCCCCTCAGGTGACACAGGCCGCGTCGCACAGCCGCCCGCTGCCCCTGACAGCAGGCGCCGCGCGGCGTCGCAGGGCGCCGCGGCGCCGGAAATGGCCGCTGCGAGCGCCGAGCGCGCGGCATCAAGCCGCGCTGCGCCAACGCGCGCGGCGCCTGCCGGCGCATGGCTTGCCGCCTGGGACAGCGCTGCGGCTCCAGACGCTGCCATCGCGGGCGCACATGCTGCGCCGCGGCCGGCTGGCGGCTCTGCCGCCACCAAGCGCGCCGCGCCGGACGGCGCCACGCTGCCGGGCACGACCCCTGCTGGCGCGTCGCGCGCAGCGGCGAGCAACGTCGGGTGCGCTGCCGCACGTGGCCCCGCATGCGCAGCCAGTGGCGTGCGCCCGACATGCGGCACAGGCTGCGGGGCTGCGGGGGGGAGCAGGGCTGGGCTCACTGCTGACGCGGACCCCGCGCGCTCTGCCGCAGGCGGCACAGGCTCTGCAGTGCGCGCTCCAGAGACCCGCGCCACCAGCTGCACGGGCGCTGGCAGGGGCCTGCGTGCGCCCTGCGACGGCGGGCCCGCGGCAGTAACAGCCATCGCCCCAGCGAGCCCGCCTGGGCGGGCAGCCTGTGTGGACGCCGGGGGCACGTCTGGCGCCGGCCGCGCAAGGCACAGCGGCCCAGCCTGGGCGGCCGCGGCGAGGCTCAGGGGCATCAGCCGCCCAGGGCGCGGCTGCTCGTCCGGAGCGGCTGCGGGCGCCGCGCTCGCCGCCAGCCTCCCGGGGCAGGGCAGCCCGGCGCGCGCCGCAGCAGGGTGCGCCTGCGGCGCCGGCCACGCCGGCGGCAGGGGCGCCGCCGGCGCCGCCGCGGGCTGCTCGCCCGCCGCCCGGCCCGGGCACGGCGGCTCGGGTTGCCGCGTGGGGAAGCGCTCGGCGGCCGGCCGCGGCGGCGGCGCGGCGTCCGGCCGCGGGCGGGCGGCGCGCGCGCGCTTCTTGGGCGGCCCTGGGGGCACGGCCGGCGGGGTCAGTCGCCGGCGTGCCCCGCTCTGCGCTGTCTCTATTGCGTTAGCGTCAGAGGCACCTAGCAACAACTCCACGCTTGCCTGTACAGGAGCACACGTCCTGCATATTTGCCATGGGGCAGCACAAGCGTGCGGCAGACGTCGGCGCCTTGACGGGTATATAACAAGATAGCTGACCTAACGCGTCTCTGTGGGTGTGCAGGTGCTCTGGCACGCCTGGCGGAGCAATCAAAAACTCCTGTGCCGCCGCCCAGGGCAGCTCCAGGCGCTCGGCACTGAAGTCAGACAGCACGACGGTCGCGGTGGCGACATAAGTGCCGCCCGCTGCGGCCTTGTCGCGCACGCTTGTGACAGTGCCCTGCCCACGCCGGCCCTGGGTTGAATGTACACCAGACCGCAAAGTCACAGTACCGCAAGTGGAAGTGCAAGGGCCAATGCACGGGGCATTGGCTCCGCACATGGAAGCGGCCTGGCTGGGGGACGTGCAGCAGGTGCCCCGGCACCAGCACCTCGCGCCGCTTGCCCATCTAGCAGCTGCCTGAGCGCTAAAGCTTGTACCCTGAGCCATCCCTGAGCATGTGAATACACTTACAAGAAATTGGACACAGCCCGGCCACTGACGTGCCTACGACCATCGTCAGCAATTGCACCTCTCTGCTTCATCGCTCAGCCACTCTCGCTAAGCCAGGAAAAACTTCAGCAGCAGGCTTGGCATTTGCAAGCCCTATGATGTTTTTTACTGCAGGACAAAGTAAGTTTCATGCTGTGTCGGTAAAAGCAGCATGGCAGCATGGTTGTGCACCATGACGAGTGGTCGCTTCTGTGCTAATGCATGGGTAATCTGCATTGACAAATGCAAATGGACTCATCCGAGCCGCTGCCAATGCTGCACATTCACGGTTGGCCTGTCACACAGCAGCAACAGACACTGCCAGTGGATAGAGAAGTGCCAGCAGCGCCACGTCTGCTAAAGTGTGCGCATGCAGTGCCAACGGGCGCAAAAGTGAAAGCAGCAGGACAACTTGGAGCTTTATCTCCACCCTGGAAATTAATCCAGGCGCATCCCGGATTCGAACCGGGGCTGATGGATACACTCTTACTGGTATTCAGAGTCCATACTCCTGACCGCTAGAGCAATGCGCCTGCCATCGGTGATCGAAAGCCCATGTTTAAGGTACATGTCCTCGACACAGCATTCCACTGAGCAAGCATGCCATGTTCCAAGCATACAAGGAACCGTGGGCTGGTGTGTGCTGAGAGTGCTTGCTGCACCCACAGTCTGCTTGGCAGCGCAGCAGCACTGACACAGCCAGACGCAAGCATGGACGCTCCCCCGCCCCCGCTCTGGCACAGCCTGGTGGCATCAGCTGCGTCAGCCCTGGTCTCGCGCGCAGTGACTTGTACGCCCCGCTGGCACCCGGTGTCTTGACCAGACAAGTTGCGGGAGCAGGCACGGCGATGCTGCCATGCACGGCACCCCGCCTGTTGTGTCAGGAGTGTGTCTGGATGCAACGCTGCTGCGCCGCGCCTGACGTGCGGCAGGCAGACCCGGCGGATACGATCAAGGCGCGGCTGCAACTGCAGGGCGCGCTGCAGGGGCCGCTCGCCTACCGCGGCACGCTGCACGCCGTCCGCAAGGTGCATCCTGCAGCTGGCCAGCCGAAGCTGCGCTGGCGAGCTGCTGTGCCGTGCAGCGCGGAAGCCCTGCACACCCAGTGCACCATGCTGACAGGCATGGCATGTTTTCCAGGCCGCCTCAGAGTGCCAGGTGCCTGGCGTTGCCAAGTCTCCCTCCTGGTACACTGACTGCTCACACCTCTACGTTTCTATGTCAGCTGCTCTGTGCCTGGCCGTCAGGAACTTGGACAACTGAAACAGAGTTCTGAACGGCTGTGTCTCTGCCTGGACGGGCAGGTGCTGGCGGCCGAGGGCCCTGCGGGGCTGTACCGCGGCTTCCCTGCCGTTCTGGTAGGCGTGCTGCCAGCCAACGCGCTCTACTATGCCACCTATGAGCTGCTCAAGGGCCACCTGCCAGGCGCCCTGGGCGGAGCTGCCGTGGGCGCTGCCGCGCAGGCACGCCCTCCTCGCCATGCGCCGCAGCATTCCCTTGTCCTGTTTTCAGCTATCTGACACTGACATTTTGCAAAGTCAGCTTATGCGTCAGTTTTCATAATGACAGTTACTGTGTCATGCATGTGGACTGTTGAGGCACGCCCTCGACACATATCCTCCCAGCAAAGCTGCCATGCAGTGCAATCTATGCTGGGCGCTTTGCATGCGCGCATTCGTCCGCTGTTGCCCAGCGTGCAGTGCCATGGTGACAGAGAGATCAGGACGCATGCAGTGCCATGTCGCCTGGCAAAGTTTGGGCGGGCCGGAACGCTAATACCCTCACGGACAATGAGGCGCTGCTCTGACTTTGGGCTGTGCTGAAGGTCTCCCTTGCAGTGTCATGGACACTCTGGCTGATGACCAACCACAACACAATGGATGTGTGCACTTTTCCGGCCGTGCAAGTGGCAAGATGGTAAGATAAGAAAGTAATATGCTTGCTGACATGGTACAGTTCCCGGCACACAAAGCAGGTGGCTGCACTCTGGCGGCAATGCATGAGCCTGGTAGAAGGTCAGTGGAGGCAAACAGCGTGAGCATAGAACGGCAACCGTGAGGGGCACACCTGCTGAACATCACTGGGTAGCCTTGCAGGCGCTGCAAAAGCTGTCACTGCACACACACGGCCAGACTGGCAAGAGGTAGCCTTGGTGCGCTGCAGCGCAAATAAATACACACTTCCCCATCACCCCGCCCTGGTCAGAAGCTGTGCTTGCGCAACGACAGCCCGCTGCCGGAAGCAGAGCCGCCCGGGGCGCCATGGCTGGCGCCCACCGTGGCCGCATTGACCTCCGCCACGAGCGCCGTGCGCAGGCCCGCCAGCCGCTCCAGCGTCTCCAGCTTGAGCAGCTCCGCCTTGCGCTGCGCCATGGCTGCGCCGCGGGGGGCGCCCGGCGCAGCGTCAGGGTCGCTGTGGGTAGGGCTGCTGTGGGGAGAGAAGGCCCGGCGGTACAGGTGAAGGGCCCTGTGAGCGAGCTGCTGGTCCTGGTGTCACATGCAATCACATCGATTTAAGCTATGACTTAAGAGGAGGGGGTGTGCGCCGCTCTGCAAGCCTTCTGCCACAGCTGGAGGTTGATGGGGATGCGAGTGACGTGTTCCGTTCGACCATATAGTCACATGCCCTGGCCCTCGCAGGACTGGGCTTGCCGCACCAGCGCGGACGGCGGCCTCCGCCTCGGGTCGCGACGACAGCAGCGCACGGAGATGCGCCGCTGTCAGCCGCAGTGCGGCGGTAGCGACGCTCGCGCGCACGCTGGTCTGCCACACCGCGCCTGGCCCGCCCGCCTCAAAGAGCGACACCTCGCCCACGAGCTGCCCTGACCCGCGCACCGACGCTGCACCCGGACTGCGCCGCGCCACCAAGAACCTGAGCTTTTGCAACGCCATGCCGCAGACCGGATAGAGGTGCATATGGCGATGCATATAGCGCTGCCACACTGTGCACCGTCCGCTCGCCACCACTAAGCAGCAACACCAAGTTTAAGGCTGTGCCCAGGCTCTAAATCTTCGTAAGATAGTCCAACATGCCAAAGTGGTCAGGAGCACTGGTGGTAAGCAGTGCGCTGCACTGTCCTTCACCACGCCGCGCATGGCCGCACAGTGGCTAACCACATGGAAGCAGCTAGGCTGCTGGCAGGATGTGAGGCAGCTCGTTGGGGGCTTCCAGGTTGGAGCGGGGCGAGGGGCGCACTGCGTGCTGGACATGGTGGCGGCGGCGCGCAGTGCAGCGCGATACATGGTGCGCAGCATGCTGCGCGGGTGCCGCAGCCGCCGTGGGTTCTCCTCCCCGTCATCGCTGTCACTGACCTCCTGCGCATGCAGATCAGCATGGCTTGATTGCTGCGACTATTCATCCTCTCGCTGCATCGCACGCCTGCACTTCAGATAAGCAAAGTGCGGCTTGGACGCATAGTTCCGCCTGCCCCTGCTGAGTTTGGCAATACCGCTGTGCCTGGTTTCCACGCTTCTTCGGATGGACGCAGGTGGTGAGCTGCCAGGAGACGCACCGCATCGTCGAGCAGATCTTCATCTACGTTTTCGCGGCGACTGAAGCAGATCTCTACTTCGCCGCTCTCGATGTAGAAGATTTCGTCAGCGCGGTCTCCCTCTCGCGCCAGGTACTCGCCCGCATCAAAGTGGCGCGCCTGCACGCGCGTGCATGACCCCGTCGCTTGAGGGACAAGTAGCTGTCGTGCCACTGGGGATGCAGACGTCAGCGTGCGCCGCCTCGGCACAGGGCAGCCGCCGCATGAGAGGCAGGGGGTTCACAGTGTATGCGGAGGCAGGCAGCATCACGCTGCATTATGCCAGCAATGGCTGTGTCACATCAGCCTATGACCGTGCCGAGTTCAGTTCTGCGGTACGGGCCAGAGGTGTCCAGCAGTGTTGAACATTGCCCGGGACCCGCCTCGAAAATGCCGCTCAGCAGGCCCTGCAGGCTGCGCCGGCCCTCCACAGGACCTGCTTCGGCTGCAGGGCTGCGCGGGCTCCCGCTGGTGCCGCCCGCCCAGGAGGGCGGCGGCGGCGGCGGCGGCGGCGGCGGCGGCGGCGGCATCGGCACGCCTGATGCTGCAGCCTCTTCAGGCGCCTGCAACACAGTTACTGAGTGAGTCCTCGACCTAGTAAATAAAGCATGCGCTGCCGCTTCCATTCCTGTTACTGCGCGACACCTGTGCATTTAGTTGCAACGACCTGAGAACAATACAGGACACCACAGCAGTGACACAGGCGCAACAACCATACAGGACAGAGGGACACATGCAGGGCCCTTGCTAGACAAATCAGGACAGCAGACGCAGCCAAAGGCACTTTGCGTGCCGCAAGCACCCTCTGCAAAGTGTGAGAGCCGACTGTGTTGACTCATGCGTGAACCACATTCGGTGCTGAGGCGCGGGGCGCACCAGCGGGATGGCCAGCGGCGTCGCTCCCGCCTGTGTCACCCACGGGTGCGCGGCCATTGCGGCCAGGCTCAGGCGGCCGGCCGAGTCCTTGGCCAGCAGCGCGGCCAGCAGCGCGCGCAGGGGCGCTGACGCCGCCGCCTCGGCCGGCTGCTCCAGCGGCGCAGAGCGGATGGCCTCGTACAGGCCCAGCACGCCCTCCGCATGGAAGGGCAGCCGTCCTAGGCAGATGCCGGGCAAGAAAGGGTTGGGCATTGCAGCACAGCTATGAGCAACAGGGTCAAAGCAGCAAATGTTTGCCGTGTGCCACAGTGTGATGCTTCAGGCGATACGCAGGTTTCCCAATCGTATCAGTAAAAGCCTCTATCTCTTCCAGCCAAGAGCGACAAATTCGCATGCCACCCATGCCTGGGGCGGTATGTCGCACGGGATATATCAGAAGTTGACCCTTTACCAGTGTGTGCATTGCTGAGGAGCTGGTTAGCAGGACAGCGCACCGTACACAAACAGATACAAACAGACGCCGAGCGCCCAGCGGTCGGCCGCGCGCCCGCTGAACAGCTGCCCGCTGCACATCTCTGGCATGAAGAATGCGGGCGTGCCTGCCGCAGACGCAGCCAGACTCAGCCTGCACCCAGCCGTAGCTGTACACTGCCAATGGAGGTTCTGGGGCACATGCATGCCCGGCAGTCTGCCCTGGAGCCGAAAGATGTGAGCATCTGCGCCAGTCCTTGGGTGCACAGCCAATGTCAACGCAGTCACACGAATGTGGCAAGCATGCACTTGTGGCGACCCATCTCAGCGTGGCACAACTGTGCACGCGGCGCCGTGTCATCCCGGGTGGGCTGCACCAGCAGTCCGCGTGACGAGGTCGTCGTCGGTGGGCGGCGCCGCGCGCGCGGAGCCAAAGTCGGCGATGCGCACGCGCCCGTCCGCGCCCATCAGCAGGTTGTCCGGCTTGAGGTCCCCGTGCACGACGCCCGCCACGTTGTGGAGGTACGCCACGCCCTGCATGCGGTGGCACTGGCGCTGGCACCAGTGCATGCAGCTGCGCGTGGCAGCTCCTGCAGCGCGATGGTGTGGTGCTGAGTCTGGTGCGGATCGCATTGCGCCTGTTGCCTTCCTTCCCGCTTACTCATGGGTGCATGTGACGACAGATGCAGGCATGTCACCAGCGATGCACCAGGACGTTGTGCACCAAAGTGGGAATTGCAGAGAGTCTGATATCGCATGTATTGGCTGCGGGGTTGCCAAGCACATCTGCGTCATGCGTGGGGAAGCCAGCAACATGGTCACGCCTTCAACATGTCCCGGAAGAATTCGCGCGCGACGGCCTCCGGCAGCTGGGCGCATGCCGCCAGCACAGGCCCACCCGCCACATACTCCAGTGCTAGCAGCGCCTTGCGACCGCCCGCGTCCTCTGCACCGAAGAGTTCACTGGCGTCACAACTGGCGCAGAGACAGCTTGCGTGGGCACAAGTGTTTTGCACGGACGCCTGTCCCCACCTCAATAAGGAAATTTGCAACAAAGCCGCTGTCGGTTGACAATGCAACCTGACATCACAGCCCATTGTCCCGGGCGCAGAGGTCCTGATTGTTGCGCATGCTGTCGCATGCGACCAAACCACGCAGCACCTGTGCATGCCAGCCCCACAGCGCTTCCAACAGTTGCTGTTACAGTGCCCTCAATGGCTGGGACAGGGCATTGCGCACCAATCACTTCCACCAGGCGCACGATGTTGGGGTGGTCCAGCCGCGCCATGAGCCGCGCCTCCTGCGAGGGGCAGCCATCGGCGGTGGCGACGCCGCCGCCCGCGGCGCCAGGCGCATGCGGCAGCGCCGGCCGCAGCCGTGCGCGCCGGATGAGCTTGAGCGCGTACAGGCGCTGGTCGGCGGAGCTCAGCGCCAGTTTCACGCGCGCGTACGCACCCTGCCCCAGCGTCTTCACCACCACGTACTGGTTCACAAAGGTGCACCCCTGTCGGCAGTGCGCAGCATCCTTGTCATATTTGCAGCCTGCTTGAAGCATGGCAACACCGGAGACGCAATGGCGTCACGTGTGATTTCACGAGCTCTCATTAAGGCCTGATGTATCAACACCCTCCACCAGTGCATACATGTGGCGTCAGGTTCCTGGCACCGGGCACCTGGCAAGCTGCCGCACATGGTCGACATACCCGTGCATGCTGTCACTCAGTCAACCAGACGTCGCTTTAGGTTTCACATCACTTATGGTGGCTTGGCCTTTGCGGAGCACTGCAAGGCTCGCACATACCTAAATTTGTGAGCAGCAAGTTTTGGTCATTGGTGCTGTTGTCAAGGCGCACTTGATAGCTGCTGACAGCCATATGCGGGGTATACGTGACGTGCCCTCCGCCTGGCAATGGCGGGTCCCGCAGCGGGGCGAGCAGCGCTGCCTCAGCCTCCAGGCTCGCGATGCGCTCGCCCTCCAGCATTTGCCCTGCATCCACCAACTGAGTGGAGTGCAGAAGTTTAGCAGAGAGAGCGCTGGATATTTACGCCCATACATGGTACTCTAGCGCATGCAACAGGAGGGACATGAGCCAGCATGCTGACCGGGAAGGGCGGGCGGCAGTGCGGCAGAAACTGAGCGCCCGCACGGGGCAACGGACAGGAACGGGGCTCAGGCTGCACTTGGTGCACGGGCACAAGTGCAGTATAAAAGGTAAGCGGCTTTTTACGTCCGAAGGCAGTTTGGCACCTGTGCTGTGAATGCGCGGTGGCGGCGATAGTCGCGGCTCCACATCGCCCAGCTCGGGCCTGGTGCTGTGCGGGCGCGGCGGCGGGGATGCATGCGTGCAGGGCGCGGGCGGGTCATGCGCGCCAGCCTCATGCGCGCCGGCATCCCAGTGCAGCGATGCCCAGCTGCCAAAGCGCCTGCGCATGACACTCGCTAGGCAGCCGCTGCGCAAGGCACATGGTTCAGCACAAGGCGCAAGGCAGGCGTCGCTGCTTGCACAAGGACTATGCCAGCCACTGCAATGCGGACCACAGGGTTTGAGCGTGTGGCCACAGCAGCCCGTCCGGTGCACTGGCATTGCAGTGCACACGCCCCCCTGTCCTGCACCTGAGGAGGCCGTGCTCCAGCGATGGCCGCGTCAGCGCCGCCAGGCGTCTGGCAAGCCCCCCGCCGTCGACGCCGTCGCCAGCCTCGCCACTGCTGCGGCTCAGACGGCTGCCGCCGCTGGCGCCAGGCACGCTTGCGGCTGTCAAGGCCTGCCCCGGGGCTGTTCTGTGACCCTCGACCTCACCCGCGCAGGGTGGCGCGACTTTGGCACACGGCAGCGCAGCCGGGTCCGCCAAGGCACAGGGCACGGGCGAGCGAGGCCCCCGCGTGCGGCCAGGCGACTGCCTGGCCAGGCCCTCTGGACCACCCACCCGCGACTCGCTGGCCGACTGCCTTGCTAAGCCCTCGACAAGAGCCCGACGCGTGCCCGCAGGGCCACCGGGGTGCGGCGGCTTGCAGTGCAACGGATGCCGCCCGGCCGGCGGCAGGGCTGCGTTTGCGCCGGCGGGGCACGCTACAAGCGCCCCTGTCACCTTTTGTGCCCGCTGCTCACCGGTTGCAGCGTCAAGACCGGCGTGTTGCCCTGCCGTGGTGACCAGCGCTTCCAGTGAGAGATTGAGGGAAGAGCGCAACGCCGGCGAGCGCAACAAATCGTGACAGGGCTGCTCTCGCGCACCTGGTTGCGCAGGCCTTGCTCCATTCGCGGCAGCCTGCGCGCAATCCGCTGCAGGTGCAAGGCAGACGACCGGCCTTGCCACCTGTGGGGTCTGCTGCCTGCAGGGACACAAGCGGCGCTGCAAGTTAGCAATAAAAGGTTACACGCAAGAGCAGCCACGCACGCAGCGTGGCAACAGGAGGATTAGGCTGAGCCGAGGCCACAGAGCTTCAGCGCGCCTGTCTGCATTGGCACTGTTTGAGGGCTGGTCAGGCCCCTTATTCACAGCTGGCGCAGACGCGCAGCAACCTATTGTAGCAGCACGGACAGCGCGGATCACAGCCAGCTCCGAGCTGGTGCAGGTGTCATGGGTAGGGTGGAGTGCTCAGGCAGGCGGTCACGTCACCGTTGCTGTGGATCTTTGTAACAGACAGGCTTCTCAAAGCACTGGAACGATCGGAGTCGAGCTGCTGCAGTCTTACGCACGTGGGTCTTCCTATTTTGGCAGGTGTTTCTTTGGTCCTTTCCATCATTTACACACGACGCACTCATCCCGTACACGTCTCTCTGCAGTTGTGGGTTCAAGCAATTCTGTGCTGAGGAGGTGACCGAAGTGTGCACCACTGTCTGCCGGCTGCGTAGCCAGGGCGCTGACGGACAGATCACCTGGCGTGCGAGTTGATCCGGGCGCTGGGGCCCCCTGGCCTGCGCTGGGGCACCTAGGCCGCGTGAGGCAGACAGCAACAGGCAATGTAGCAGGCTCTGCGTCCAGCTCTGCACACTGCAGGCGATGGAGGGCGCGCCAGTGCAGAGCAACGGCAAGCCACTGGCCGCGCTGGATAAAGACGCGCCATGGGTGGAGAAGTTTCGTCCAAAGACGCTCGATGATGTGGCAGCGCACAAGGAGATCGTGGACACAAGTGCGCAGCGCGAGCGTCACCTGCCTGTTGCGCCGGTCAGCGTGCAGAGTGAAGCACGGGATTGGCTCGCATTCGCATGTTGAGAATTGGAGTGCTGCGCAGTCAAGCGACTGGTCAGCGAGAACCGGCTGCCGCACGTGCTCTTCTACGGCCCACCAGGCACGGGCAAGACGTCCACCATCCTGGCCGTCGCGCGGCAGCTGTACGGCGGCGCGATGAGCAATATGGTGTTGGAGCTGAACGCCTCGGATGACCGCGGCATCAACATCGTGCGCCAGCAGGTCGTGGACTTTGCCAGCACGCGCACCATCTTCAGGTGCCCGGCGCCAGCTGGCTGCACAGCAGCTCTGCGTCTTGCAAAGCACGGTGATGCAAGCCGGGGTCCGCATGGCGCAGCAAGCAGTTCAAGCTGGTGATACTGGACGAGTGCGACGCTATGACAAAGGACGCGCAGTTTGCACTGCGGCGAGGCGCGCGCCTGGTCCTCTGCCTCCTGCGTGTGTGCACGCTGCTTACGCAGCAAAACTCTGACACCCTCCCCGTCTGCAGTGATTGAGAAGTACACGCGGAACACGCGTTTCTGCCTCATCTGCAACTACGTCAGCAAGATCATCCCAGCGCTGCAGTCACGGTGCACGCGCTTCCGCTTCCCGCCGCTGCCCGGCGACTATGTGCGCGAGCGGCTGCAGTTCGTCATCGAGCACGAGCAGTGCGGCCCGCTTTGCTTGGCAGCTGTCGGCACGTGCGTGTGCATGTGCCTCCTAGTGCATCCTCAAGGTGAGCTGCACAGGTTCCTAGTGTCCCTGGCTGTCACGGCAAACGGCTTCATTTGTCACTGAATCTTGATTGACTCAGCCTGTTCATGGCGGTAGATGGCTGCCTGCATGTTTAAACACTGTCTTGTGACCCATTTGACACGCTGTCATACGCAACATTTCCCAGTCAAGTTGATCTACTCCGTTTGACCACAGCATGGGTATGACATGCTGTACACACGCAGTCTGTTGTGCAGGGTGAAGTTGGGCAAGGGGGGCATGGATGCGCTGATCACTCTGGGCGCAGGCGACATGCGCCGCACGCTCAACATCCTGCAGGCGCGCCTGCCCGCCTTGCCAGCTCCTTGACAAGCCACATGCGAGCGCAGCCATCGTAACAAGCTGGGCAAGTGCTGATTTCAGGCTCTTCAGGGGGTTTCCGTGGTCCCCAGGCGACCCATATGGCGAGCGCGGAAGTGAGCGAGGAGAGCGTGTACCTGTGCACGGGCAGCCCTCTGCCGACAGACATCGAGGCTGTTTGCCAGGCATTGTTCAACGAGGACTTTGTGGACGTCTATGCGCGCGTCGGCGACATGCAGGTCGCCAAGGGCCTTGCGCTCGTGGACATCGTGCAGCAGCTCCTCCCGTGCGCGCCCCCCCGCTGCAGACACGAGTGCGATGCATATTCTCTCACCCTTCTCAGAACAGGTGCCTGTGCTCGTCATAAAGGGAGGGACCATGCATCGCCTAATGGGATATGGTCTGCTTAACATCTTTCGTGGCATGCCTGGTATCTCAGCTTGGCTGCGGGCCCCCCTCTGACACAAAACGGGGTGCTTCTGCTTGAGTCGTGCACAAGCGGCGAGCATGCATGAAGTGCATGTGACCATGCATGCCTTGCAATGATGTAGTGCTTGCTGTGCAGGCAAGAGCAGGGTACGCACTCATCATATCATAATGAGGCATGCATGCGCCTGGGGTAAGTGCATGTGTTCGCCTGGGTGGAGTGTGCACATACCCTTCTTGCACAGACGCGCGCCACTGCAGTGCCTGGCAACAATCAAGGTTTGTCAGCAAGTCTCACCCGCCGCCAGACTGCAGGAGCCTGCGGTTCCTACGAACCACTTGATGGCTTGAGTCAGCAGGATCGAGCGTGCTGAGGGGTCTGCGCAGGTGGGTGTTCCGCATCGGCATGCCGGTCAACGTCCGCACCGCGCTTGTGGAGGCCATGGCAGATATTGAGCATCGGCTTGCATATGGCACCTCTGAGCGGCTGCAGCTGGGCTCCCTGGTGGCTGCCTTTGCAAACGCCAGGGATGCGCTGGTAGAGGTTGGTCAGTGACTCAGTCAGTTACTCAGTAGCATGCACGGCCTGTACGTGGTGCTAGAGCCTGCGCGTTCTATACAGGCCCATCTGTTTTGGTGCGTTTGGTGCGATGAAGCAGACATGCACATATGAAGTATGAATGGCACGTGCAGTGCAATGTTAGTCATGCTTTGCATAATTTCACACTGTCAGCAGGCTTGCATTGGTACTCAAACACAGACGTCCCTGGTTCGTTTGCCACAAGCGCGTTGACACACGTTCGTGGCAAGGAGTTTCAGTGCTGCATCAAGAGGACCTCAATGTTGGCCTTGCGCACGCGCCTGTACATCAGCACTGATACTACAGGCACTGCACTTTACAGATCAAAAAGCAGTCCCAGCCAGAAGAGCCTGCAACACATAGTTTGTAGGCACCACCTACAGTGACCGACGTGTCGTGGGGTCCCTGGAGTGACACAAGGCCAGGAGCCTACATGGCCAGGCACAGGCCTTGGCCTTGCGCGCTGTCTGGCGGTGCCCCTATATGAAGTTCAAGGCCACCATATCACACGAAGGCCTGAGGATTCTGACACAGAGTGCGGCTGCCTTGCATTACTTAGTGTGGCGCTGCACTGTACTGGCAGGCGCGTCACACACAGTGTCAGCGTCGCAGGGCTGCTGCCGGCGCTGGAAAAGCACGGAAAGACGTGTCACGTGCTGCTGGGGCCGGAGGAGGTGTGCCTCTTGCAGACAACAGGCGATGCCGATGGGATGCAGATTTTCATCAGCTTGGGGCTGGTGCGCGGCCTGCAGGCCTGGAGCTTGGTTCACTTTGCACCCAGCTGACCCCTACATGTTTGCGCCGCAGGAGATCCTTTTTGAGCCGCAGGCATTCAAGTGCGAGAGCCGGCACAAGAACTTGATTGGGTTCAAGTGCGAGGTCGCCCTGTTTCGGCGCGTGCTGCAAGCTGCTGGCGCGCACGACGCAGAGTGCGTGGAGGTACTGTGGCACTCAGGCCGTGTCTGGCTGCAGCACATGGTCGTGTTGCTGTTCAGGCACCTCAGTCCTGTGCCGGTCCAGGTGTGTATCCAGGTGTGTATGCGCAAAGTGTACGTGCAGTACGTGTCTCTTTCCAGTGGTGCACTCGTGGTAGTCGATGAGGCCGTCTTGTGCTATGCCTGTTTTTACAGAAGGTATACCAGATATGCCCTATTGCTTTACTACCAGGCTGACATGAAATCCTCCCACGTCATGCGGCAGGTCAAGCTGGCCATGCGCACCATGCCCGGCGCCTGCAACGGCAGCCAGGGCGGCGCAAAGCCTTTCCTGACGTTCACCTGCCGCGGGCCCAACCTGAACATGGTGCAGGACCTGCCAATCAGCAAGCCCCACTCGCCGTTCCAGGTGGACGAGCTGCTCGCTGCAAACGCCCAGGGCGGCGCTGATGCGACAGGCATGATGTGCCCGCTGTACTTGGACCTGCTGCCAGTGGCCCCGCGCCTGCTGGTGCGTCGCTCGCGCCGTGAACCCATCATGCATGCCGTCCACGAGGCGGTGTGGCGTACCGGCCGGTGCTGCAGGGTCAAGCAGAGGCAACATCGCGGGGGCTGGTGCACATGTCCGTGACAAAAGTGCGTGCATGCGTCTGCCAGCATTCATGCATGTGGCTGGCCCATACCGCCCTGATGTGGCAGGCAACCACCGCAAGCCTGAAGGCCATCAGCAGCACGCTGACGCTGGCGCTCGTGCGACAAGGCCATCTACACCTACAGGTGCACCCTGCATCTACATGCAAGCTGCTTGACTGTTCTTCCTGCAGCAAGTCACTTCCGAGCGCACTCAGTTAGGAAAAAAAAGCATCACACGCTCTGGCTCCTCCCCTGGGCAACTCGCGTTTTCCAGCCACACTCTGTGATGCTTGACAGAGCTGAAGTGCAGACCTTGCAGGTGGCGGGCTCTGGTGTGCAGCTGGCCACAGAGGTGCAGGGCCTGCTGGCGCTCCCGGCTGCCGCTGCCGCCACCGCACCTGCACTCAGGTGCTCTGCCGCTGCATGTTATTCACCCAGTAGCTGCCTGTGCCACATATGCCAAGAAGCAGCAGCTCGAGTTTTTTTCTGTGTTGCCGAGCTTGGACAGAGGCAAGGGACTGAGCCACTACGGTCAGACACATCCGTAAGCCCACAAAGCCAGGCGTGTGCTGCCGTCAGGCATTCGAGCGCAGAGGGTCGGCTGCGGGAAGCGCTGGCGTCAGGCGATGCGCACACAGCCGTGGTGCAGTTGAAACACCTCTCGCGCAGCCTGCATAGCGCTCAGCTCACCAGCCCTGCACAGGCGCGCCGCCACGGGTTTGTGGCCTTAAGTCATCACTCGGGGACCATGATTTTGCAACACGGAGGGCCTTGATCTTGCATAAAGCACTTTCGGAGTGCAGGCGTGTCGTGAGCCCCCGGACCCATGGCGCCATGCAATGTTGCACTCATGTGTGCCTCAGGCTGACGCGTCTGGGCGCTGTCACAGGTGCTGTGTGGCATTGCTGAGGGCGGCGGCCATGTACATCTGGTCATAGTATATCAAAGCGCACATGGCGACGCCGGCTTTGACGACAAGCTCAGCGCATCGTACCGGCTGCCTGTGCGCGAGGATAATTGACATGCATGGAGTGCATGTCCGCTTGACAGCCTGCGGCTGGTCGCCTCACCGCCCAACCTGTGCCGAAGCCCATACGTGTAGCATCAGGGCTGCTTTTGACTGGCCTGAGTGCAACACACTGGCCGAAACGAGCAAACACTGTCATGCAACTGGCTTGCTTGCTGAAACCTGGCCGGAATCCAAGAGGTGCGGCCTGTAGATTAACGCTAGACATGGTGCAACCGCATGCACAGCGTGTGATAGATATGAAGTACCACCCGCTGTGGCTTACTGGACAAGGTGAGCCAGCAAGCCAGCAACACTGGTGGCAGCGAGAATCCTGCTGCCACATGGTGCTATATATCACGAACGTTCCAATAAGCAAAACACTGAATAGCTCCAGCTCAAGCAAGCTCAAGAAGCACTGCCGGTCCACAAAAGAAGCGGCTGGTTGCAGCTAAATGACTTGCCTGTGGCAAGTTGCCGCAAAGGCAGCACAGAAGAACCCTTTTGCAATCCTGCTCTGCCAACTGAGCCTACGCTCAAAGCTGGCAAATAACATGAATATTATGAACAGTCTGGGCAGAGGGAACTCACTGAACAACTACTTGGGCTATAAACTTCAGCGCCGCAAAGCAGCTGCCTTGCAGCACATAACTGCAGTAAGTCTGCCACGTTGAGCAGTGTACATTACGGAGCACAAGGCCCGTCATCGCCGCATGGGCAGCTCGCCAGAGTCTGCAACGGTTACTTTAACAGTGGGCCGACCCTCGCGGGTGCCCACACGCTCCATGCGGTGCAGCAAGTCCATGCCGCTAGTAACCTTGCCGAACACGACGTGCTTGCCGTCCAGGTGCGGCGCGGGCGCCTGCATGCATGCACCGCTTATCAGAGCAGTAAGCAGTCTTAGGCAGTGGCTCTACGGGGCACAATCACTGCCCTAGCGCATGCGTAACAAGCCCGTTTACACTTGCACAGGTGCTTGGCGACGGGTCAGGGCAGCGCACAAAGGTGATGAAGAACTGGCTGCCGTTGGTGTCCGGCCCCGCGTTGGCCATGCTGAGCACACCGGCGCTGACGTGCTTCATGGTGAAATTTTCGTCTTTGAAGGTCCGTCCATATATAGACTCGCCGCCCGTGCCTGGACCCACAAGAGGCAGTGTTCTGATTGTAAAAGGTAAAAGGATTGTAAAAGGAAGGTAAAAGGTAAAAGGTAAATGGGCACGCAAACAGCCCTGTTCCTTGATGCTGTCAGTGCAAGATACTAGTTTGGTGCCTTGGTAGTGCTTCGCACACTGAGGCGGGAGCACAACCCACAGCAGAACAGCAGACCTGCCAGAAGAGGAGCACAGATACACTGCACAGCACGCAAGCACTGCTGTGCGAGTCTGCACGCAGTGCGCACCGTCACCGCGTGTGAAGTCGCCTCCCTGCATGGAAGCACAGCACGTGTAAGCTGAGCAGCAAGTTTCTTGGTGGCAGCCTATGTTTACCGCAGAAGCCTCACTGTGTTCACCGTAGAAGACTAACAACAGGTGCCTTTTGTCAAGCGATGTATGAATATCAAATTCATTCAGACTGTTGTTGTCGCGCACCTGCGCCATGAAGCCTGGGATGATCCAATGGAAGGTCGAGCCCTTGTAGTGCAGCGCCTTGCCGCTGCTCGTCAGCCCCGACTCGCCGTTGCACAGCTGCTTAAAGTTCTGTGCGGTGGCGGGCACGACGTCGCTGTACAGCTCCAGCTCCAGGCGGCCGCCCAGCTCGCTGCCAAAGGGCGCAATATCTAAAAATACGCGCGTCCTTGTAACGTTGATGCCCGTCACAACTGCCCTGTCCTGGTGCTCTGCCTCGGCGGCGTGGCTCATGTCAGGCTGCCCGGAAACGTGCGCCACGCCTGGATCCCCACCCGCATCACCTGCGCGGGCACGGCCTGAGCTGCAGGTTCACGCTGTGTTTGCTGAGCAGTAGCTGCGCACTGGCCAGCCTGCCGCGCCTGCACGCTTCGCCTGCGCTTGGCTCTCTCCGCGTGAAAGGCGCACATAGCCGACCAGCTGGGCGCCGCCCAGCACCACGGCAATTAGCGCGATGAAGATCAGGAGGTTGCGCTTGCTCGCCTCGCGCAGCACTGGATGGCCCTGCATGCTCCGCCAGCATAAGTCACAGACTGGCTCCCAGCGCGCAACTCGCCCTTGTGAGCTGTTCGCGCACTTTTGTCAAGGACGCTGGTCAGTAGAACTATGCTCACCAGTGGAGTACGAGACCTACGGCATTAGTAGATGAAGACAGCCATCATGCATGGCCAGACTTCAGTCCTTGGTCGCTGCCAGAACGGCCGTTTTCCCAGCGCTGCCCGCGCGGCCATGTGCCTGGACCCGGCAGACGTCTGGCTCGAGAGCCGCGCTCTCCCCGGCTGCTATGCCAATGCTCGCGGCCAGATCAAGGACGCGCACGGGCCTCTGTCGACCCACCTACAGGGCAGGAACACGCGCTATGAAGTTGTAAGCGACAGAGACGAGACGTGGTTTGTCCACGAGCTCGTCTACCTGGCCTTCAACCCGGGCGTCGCGTACCCGCTGCGCGCTGGGATCACCATCAAGCACGTGGACGGCAATACGCTGAACAACCAGCCGCATAACCTGCAGCTGGCTGACAGCCGCCTGCGGAGCTTGAACCAGACGCGGCGCGACACACGCCATGCCACAGGGCTGCAGGCACGCTTGAAAGCTTGCAGCCCGCGGCAGGCGTGCCCCGCCCGTGCCGCGGTCTAAGATGTGCTGTGCGTGAAACAGCGGGCGCGGATCGTGGCGGCGCCCGCGGCGCTGCCTCCGGGCGCGCCCAACGAGCCCGCGGAGCTCACCTTCGCCGACCTGGACGCCGCGGCCGCGGCGTTCGGCCTCAGCGCCGACGAGACGGCAAAGGCTCTGCACTGGGGCTACGCCGTGCAGCACCCCGTGACAGAGTACGTGCACTACCTGACGTTCGCGGAGGTGGAGGGCGCCGAGTACGGCCGCTGGGCGGCGGTGGTGCTGGTGCGTCCCTTCTCCTCTGTGATGCCGTGCCCCGCCGCGGCGCAGACGTCGACCTGCACGTGCCTGTCACGTTCCGCGCGTGTGCTGCGCCGCGTGGCCTGGCTCCCGCGGCATGGACGCGTGCAGCACGGCCTCACTGCCCGCCCACGCGGTGTGTTGTTCCCACGCTGGTCGGCGCGCGCACCTGGCGCGCCCTGGCGCTGCGCCTGATAAGCGCCCTGCGGCAGGCGGGCTTGTTCGGGCTGGAGGTCTCCTGCCGCGGCCGCCTGCGGCAGTGGATGGGCGGCCACCACCAGGAGCTAAAGCCCGGCAGCCACGGCGGCTACAATGTCGTGTGGTGCAAGTCGCTGCCGGGCGGGCACGTGAACGTCCGCGACCTCGTGGCAGCCGCCTTCGTTCCCAAGCCTGGCACGGACGCCGCGCTGGTCCTGTGCAACCGGGACGGCAACAAGACCAACGACGCGGCAGACAACCTGGTCTGGCGCTGCAAGTGAGGCAGCAGGCTGCTGCAGCACCTCTGCGGGGAGCGTCGGGGTGCGCGGCATCGACACATGCGAGGCGGCGGGCGGGCTGTCGGCGGTCGGCCGCGCATGGCGCGCCAGCGGCGTGGGCGTGCCCACCGTGCACGCGTCTGCGGGTCCCTGCAACGCGAGTGTCAACGAGAAGTTCGTGTAAAAGGCAGTGCCTGAGGTGTGGAGGTCAGCGCCCGGCAGCAGCCGCGGTGCTCCGGCGGCGTCGGGCACCCGTGGCACATGCATCTTGTCCGCAACTGCGCCATGCTCTGCTGCGAGGGCCCGCGCAGAGCCGTGCAGCCATAGCCCGCTCGGTAGCAGGCTCCTTGGCTTACGGCATCTCGAGCTGTGCTGCCCCATTGTATACGCCGGCTGCGCCTGCAGTCGTGGTGGCCGTCTGCGGGCGTATGCGCGCGCGTGTGGGGTGTAAAGTACGGCCGGGTGCGCGTGCAGGCAGCACTACGAGCTGCCAGCAAGCCAGGTGGTGCTGGGTGTTTGGCTGCGGTAGGAATTGCCGTGGTCGCAATACATGCCGCAAATTGTCCTGTGTGGAGCAGCAAGTGTAGCCTACGTGTAGCCTGTGTGTGACTAGTTATGTGTTATCTGTGTGACCTGTGTGACCTGTATGACCTGTGTGATCTGTGAGTATGCGTTCAATGTGACCTGTGTGTTTTCTGTAAGTGTAGCCTCTGTGTGATCTGCACTGCAAGCGAGCAAGGCAGGCAATGTTAAGTACCTATAGTACAGTTTAACGGGTGCCTACCAATCTACCAACCGCGCTCGGGACGGGAGCTTTCTCTCGGAAGCTCCATGGTGCGAGTTCAAACAGACCCTAGAATGCACTTATGTCCAAAAAATGTGCGATGCCTTTGTTGCTAGTCAGGACACAGGACTGGCAATCCGGGGCGCCCGTGCGTGCTCACTCCGACTCACAGGTCCTCCACTGCCACCTGTTGCACTGCCACAACAACCCGCTGCAAGCGAATCTGACAGTGGCGCACAGTCTGCACAACTTACAATCGTGCACTCCGCACTGCGCAGGTCGTCACGACGTTTCACATTACATGCAGGGCAGTTGCTTGAGCTTGAGTGAGCTCTGCATCCAGGCGCGCCTGAAGGCTGCGAACGAGTCATCAATCCCGCCCAGCGCAGAGTCAAAGGCGCTCTGTGGGGTGCGTCAAGTGCCTGACGCTGTGTTCTTGACAGGCGGTCGTCAGGGAGGACCTATGGCGGGTGCAGCGCAGGCAGCTCGAGGCGCGTCGCACCTCCGCGCACTGCTCCGGCTTTGCAGCAGCACCTTGTGCGGCTCTCTCACCCTTGCCGCGCAGGGCCTCCCCGAGGACCTGGCAAACGAGGTCGTTGACAGGCTGCTGCGCGGGCACCGCCTGGACCCCCCCTTGCTCGGCCTGTTCGCCCAGGCGGCAACGGCGCTGCGTTTGGACGCTGCGGACTGGCCCAGCTACCAGGACAGGGTGTCGACCGCCTGGCTCCATGCCGCAGCGGGCTTCAGGTGCGGCCGCGGTGTGCCTGCCCAGTTGTGTGTGACACCGACGTCACGCAGTCCCAAGCAAGCGTGGCAGCATATGGGGCCTGGACGAAAGTGGCTTTTGTGGGTCTGCACCATGCACGGTACAAGCGCATGGCCAGGTGGTCATGTGCATCGCGTCCAGTGACAAAAGATGATGTCATGTGTTCATATGGAGCAGCACCTCAGGCGACGCGAGTACTGAGCCTGAGCTGCCCGCTCGTGCGCACGACTGTAGGGCACCGTGACGTAGCAGGATGAGTGAGGCAGCGCAATAATGCAGGCACCTGCGCGAGCTGCGCCTGGAAAACTCTGTGGTGCGCGGTGAAGACGTGCGCCTGGCGCCAGGCCTGCACAGCCTGTGCATTGCCCGCTGCCGCCTGGTGCGCTGGCAGGCAGCGCACGCCGCGCTTGCGGCCTGCACCGGTCTTCGGCGCCTGGTCATCACAAGTGCGACCTTGCTCATGAGCTGTGCACCTGCTCTCCGCTGAGTCAGCGCCATAACACACTGGCACTGCATCTCACGGTGTTGCACAGCACTAGCCCTGAAACAGAAGGAATGAAACAACCTATGTGGGCCCTGCTACGCCTTGCACCTGGCACTGCAAACTAGCCAAGGACCATAGCCACGCTGGGGTCGCTGCACGGCTACGCTAGTACGTTGCCACACACAATGCATCCCATAACGGGGTTGCACGTTGTTTCGTCAAGCAGCTCTCCTCTGCAAGGCACGCACGTTTTCGCATACTGATGTGTATGCACGGGTGTCCCAACGAGCTCAGCCTCGGTTTGGCTGCAGTGGCATTAGCTGCAGTAGTAGGTGGCGCACGCTCCCCCAGTCAGTGTGCAACCGTACGTACATGTCTGCCTGTCAAGGAGATGAGGTGTTGCCTTAATAGCAGTGCTCTGATGCACGTAGAACGGATGTCCACCCATCCACACAGGACAGCCCGCATCATGCGCAGTATGGCTGCAATCACACTGTGCATGCTATGACAGCTGCGCCCGGTCGCAGATTGTGCTCGGCGAGGCCCTATGCTGCCATACGCGGGGCGGGGACTGGAGGCGCTGACCGCGCTGCGCCTTCTGGGTCTCGAAGAGCCGAGCCCAGGCGCCTGGCAGCCGGCGGCTAGGCCAGAATCGGCTTTTGCGCTCAGGGCACCCTCTGAGGAGGACCCCGGGCCCCCGCTGGAAGGTCGCCTGTGCGGGCTGACGGCCTTGCGCGAGCTGGCGCTTGGCGCTTCCGACCTCATTGGCGCAGCCATAACCGCAGACCTCTGCACCCTCACGCATCTTACCCTGCTGGAGGCGCCGCTACATGTTGTTAATGGCGCACTGCCACCTTCTCTGGGAGCACTGCTCGAGCTGCACGTCCGCGTGCCGGGCGGGTCTAAGGCTGAAAGCCCGGTGTGCCGCTGCTCTGGTGCTCTGCTGAGCCTCATATCTGCCAGTGCCGTTACTTTGCATGCGTGATGCGCTTTACTCTGGGTGCCGTGGTCACACCCGCTGTTCTGCTGCAGCATGTGCACGTCAGAGGATGGCTCCTTTTGCGCAGCGCAGCTTGCGCTTGTGACCCGGCTGCGAGGCCAGCCCGCCGCGCACAGGTGCTTTCAGAGCCAATGGCTAGCACGGAGCTCAGTCGGCTGCAGCGATTGAGCATCCGCGGCGCCTGGCATTCAGCGCTCGCACCCGACCAGCTCATGGCCTGGGCGCGTGCCGCAGCGAGCTCCATGACGCTGCTGTGTTTAAGTGACGGTGCCGGCAACGCAGACGAATGGACATCCGGCGAGCAGAATTGCGCAAGTGGTTCGACTTGCACGCGCGGGGTGCTCTCTTTGGACCGTCTGCGATATGAGGCTGAGCTGCATGCCGACGAGTCGTGTGATGCCATGCGCGCGGCAAGCGTGCTTGAGCCCTTTGCGCACTTGCGCAGGCTGCAGTGTCTGTGCCTGGACGGTGCGATCAACAAGTCGCCGTTGCAAGTGGCCCTGCCTGTCTCGCAGATATGCGTAACGACGTGCATGATATCTGGATAGCCCGACTATCAGCCCATTGTGGCAGGAGCGTATATGGAGACGCAACATATGCAACCATGCCGCAGTGCTCGCTTAAACATGCCTGCATAGCACAGCGCTTGACCAGCATGCCTGCAACCGCAGGCGCGCCTGTCAATGGCAACGACCTGGCTTGGCTGCCTGGGCTGCCTGGCCTCACCTCCCTGACCCTGGTACGCCCGTGTGCCATTACAAAGACTACCCTTTGGCGGTTTCTGTGTTCCCTTGACACCTGATTCTGGGCTGACTGCCAGGCGCGCTGCCGCTGCGTTGAGGACGCCGCGCTGCCTGCGCTTGCAGCCGGGCGCGCGCTGGTCGAGCTGGACCTGTCGCACACGGGGGTAACGGGCACCGCACCACACGGTTGTTTGCGCGACCTGTGCAGCCGCTTGCCCCACCTGGCCATGCTACGTCTGGAGGGCGTGCGCTTGGGCGCTCGGGTGCTCACTGACATAGCTGGCCATGGTCCCGCCTTGCCGGCAAGGGCGCCAGCGCTACGGTGCCTGGTGCTGTGTGGCGGCATGGACGACCTGGTGTGGCTTGGGCCGCTGGCAGGCGTCACGCGGCTGGGTAGCCTCCCCATAAACGCGTGCAGCTGGAGAGAGCGCCATCACGTGCGCGTGCTTGTGGATTCATTTCATCAAGCAGAAGTGCGTGATTTGCAGCTGGGGCCTGCGCAAGCATCTGTGCCATGCAGCCAGAAGGCGCCTGAATCCCTTGCCGCATTGCGCAATGTGGGTGACGAAGTTTTGCGGGCCCGCCTGGCATATCCCAGCAATCACCTGCTCGTCTTCTTGCTGCCGCTGAGGCCTGGGACCTGTGCACCATCAACGACGCCGTCTTTGCGTGTGCGGCATGCTGCGCAGCCTCGGCCCCTCACGCTCTCGGAAATGCCGCACATCACAGCATTTGATGAGCGCGTGCGCTATTCAGCGCATGAGCTGCTTGCACTCCGCCCGGTTGCAGGCGCAAACACTGGTTGTGGCAGCCGCCTGGCGGGACTGCCCCGTAGCGTGCTACGCAACGATGCTGTGCGGCAGGCACTGTGAGTGCCGGTCAATGTCCTTTGTCAGTGTGTCTGAATTGGCACTTTTTTGTGGGTGATAAATGTGGCGTCTGGGCCAAAGTGAGTCATCTGGAAGACAGATACACGAACATGCGAATAATATTACGCTGCTCAACACGACAGATGATGAACCCCAGTTAACGGCCCAAAGCGCACCAGCCTAGTGGTGCAGTAACGCATCGGAAAGCCGTGTCCACGCAGCAATTCGGTGAGAGATTGAAGGGTGAAAATAAATGAGAGTAACGTGGCAGGGGCAGGGCTCCCAATTTGTAAGGCAGCAGCAAGGCAGCAGAGGCCCCAATAATATGAGCAAGTAACATGAATGTTGAGGCAGATGCCGGTGGGGGTTTGCTCACAGTGCAACTGAGCCTTGCACGTGCCAGCCTTTGCAGGGTGTAGGGTATACACCCTAATACGGATTCGGAGCAATCCTGTAACAAGACCGAATCACCTGCCGAGCTCAACAGGTTATAAGCCCGCACCTCTGACGAGGAGTGAGACTCTGGCGATGTGCTTAATAGTGCAGGAAAGCAAGCTACCCGAGCCCACGCACGGACTGCCTAGTCTGGTAGGTGCGGTCAAGCCCAGGCTGGTTGAGTGTGATTCCAACTGGCTGGAGCCTGGAGTGCCTCATTACCTTACGCGCTTGATGGGGCACGAGATCAGCTTATGTAGTCAGGCCTATCTTGACAACGGTAGATCCAGGGGAGCACTTGCGTGTGTTGAGTTCGCGTGCTGCAGTGTCTGCCCGTGTGTGCCAGTAGAGGCCAGTGCTTGCTTGAGCCTAATCTCCTGGCCTGTGAGGTGGGGCAGATCGAGTATACGGTGATCCACATGAGCAGAGCCAGGATCTGCGTCTAGATGACTTGCTCCCAAAGCTGTTTTTGTGGAAGCAATAGTCGCGCACGGGACACAGGGATCGCACAGTGGGGACACGTACAGCGTGCATTCTACTTTGGGCATACCGGTGCAGGCAGCGTCGCAAGCAAGCGCTGCCGGTACTGCAAAAAGCGTCAGGCACTCCGAATGCAGGTGCCCGGGCTTGTTACACTGCTAGCATCGCTTGCTTGCGCCGCTGCCTACTCGGCGCATACTCGTCTGCGATGACCTGCATAGTGCTGAAGCAGAGCCAGGACAGGTTATTTTGCGCGCACGACAGACCTGCGCGACCAGCTGCAGGCGGCAGGCTATGACGTCAGCGACGTCGAGGTGGTGTCGTCCGTTCTGAATGAGCTGCCTGAAGAGAATGCCATGATATGCAAGGTCCTGTAGCAGAGCTAGGACCTGCGTCTTGATGGCCTGCTGCCCGAGCTGTTGCTTGATGAAGCACGGGTCACTTATGACACGGGGAACATGAGGGGAAATCGTGTGGAGCGTGCATTACTTTGAGCGAACCGGTGCTGGCAGCGGCGCGAGCAAGCGCTGCTGGTTGTTGTGAGAGACGATGAATATCCAACAGTGTTAGTTTACAGGTTTGCTCCATACTTATAAGGATGTAACCCCTAATACCCTGCGGTGGCTGACACGTGCCAGGCTCGGTGTGAGCACACTGTCAGGCGAGCACACTGTCAGGCAGACTGCTCACCTTCAACACTCCCACTCAGGCTGCATGACGTGAGCTGTTCAGCCACCATATCCTAATGTGCCGGTGTGACTGCCAGCACAAGCCCCCAGTTGGCTTCCCGACTTCATCCATTTTTCACTACGCATGCAATGGCTTGGCCGGGGGCTTCTAACCGCTTGCTTAGACCCCCATCCACAGAACCTCCTTCACTATTGTTACCGTACGGTAGAGGAAGACGTACGCCGCTGTGCGCAATTGCGCGCTCCCACCAGCATCCGACTCCAGCGTTTGTGCGCTGGCTGCGTGCTCCCACCAGCTCTGCGTTCTCCGCACCTGCGGAGCAAAGAACACAGGGTGTACCACAGTTTGGCCAGCTTTACTCCTCGTTCTTTCCCTTCACAGCAGCATTGCAGACACCCATCCCATCACGACAGAAGGCAGCTTTCTCAGCAGGCACAGCCTTTGTCAGCACGTCTGCATCCATGTGCTGTGTGCTGATGTACTGAAATGCAACATCCTGCCGCTCAACGTGCTCGCGCGCAAAGTGATACACGACGTCAATGTGCTTTAAACGCATGGAGGTTATGGGGTTCTTGATTAATTTTATTGCTCCCTGGTTGTCGGCGTAGATGTCGACCGTGTCGACAGGTACGCGAAGGTCGCGCATTAGCGTGTGCAGCCACAGCGCTTCCTTGGTGGCGGCAGCGGCGGCCATGTACTCCGCCTCAGTCGTTGAGGCGGCGACGGTGAGCTGCCGCCGGCTTGCCCAGCTGACGCCCCCTCCGTTGAGGGTGAAGACGTACCCGGTTGTCGAGCGCCGGTCGTCGGTGTCTCCTGCAATCTGCGTCACAGAACCCCATGATCTGAGTGTTGCCTCCACCAAAGCAGAGACCAAAGCTCTCAGTGCCAGACAAGTATCTGAGCACATTCAGTGCAGCGCGCCAGTGCAACGTTGTAGCGCAACTCGAGAATTTCGACAGGACCCCCACAGCCTGTGCAATGTCAGGCCTTGTGCAGTTGGTGAGATACAGCAGGCTTCCTATGAGCCTGCTGTATGGGCACTGGTCCCGGTCCAGCGGCTCGCCCCCATGGTGATTTTTTCGAGCGGTGTAGATTGGCACCGCCAGAGGCTTGGCGTCCGCCAAGCCGTACGTGGCCACCAGGCCCTTAGTCATCTTCTGTTGGCTCAGAGTGCGCTTTCTTGCGTCCCTGTCACGCGCAATAGTTATCCCCAAATACACATGTGCGTCACCCAAGTCACGTGCGTCGAACGCCGACTGCATGGCGTCAGTCGCCCAAGTCACATCCTCAGGGCAATTGGCGACAATTAGAATGTCGTCTACATACACGAGGAGGAAGATTGGGCTACCCTTGTCCCTGACAAACAGCCCTGGGTCAGCGTCAGCGGGCTGCAAAGCCGCAACGCTCCAGTGCCTGTTTCAGGCAAATGTGCCACTGCCGCGGCGCTTGGCGCAAGCCATACAGCGCCTTGCGCAGGTGGCACGCTGTGCGCTGAGACCCTGTCACGTAGCCCGGAGGCTGCAAGACATACAGATCTTCGTCAAGCTCGCCATTGAGAAAGGCAGTTTTGATGTCTAACTGGCGCACCTTCAGGTCCTGCTCGGCGGCTATGGCAAGCAGGGCACGGAGGGTGGCGTACTTTGATACAGGTGCAAACACATCGTCAAAGTCGATGCCGTCGCGCTGCTTGAAGCCCTTGGCTACCAGCCTCGCCTTGTACCGTTCGACCTGGCCCGCTGCATCCGTCTTCAGTTTATAAATCCACATCACAGGTATGGCGCTGGCATGCACTGGCAGGTCTTCCAGCACCCACGTCTGATTTGCCTCCAAAGAGGCCATCTCCTCATTCATGGCTTCTTTCCACTGTGCAACATGGTCACAAGTCATGGCCTCCTCATATGTGGCAGGTTCTGGCGCGGGCTCTCTGCAAGCATGGTGTGCCCGGCCCTGCGTGCCGCGCCAGAACTGGTCTGGAGCACGGCGATCGCGGGTGGGATACCGGGCAGGCCCAGGAGGAGCTTCGGCAGGCTCCCCGTGAGGGGGAGCCTCCGCGTCAGCGGGCTCCTCTGCAGGAGCCGGCTCGGCCTCTGCCTCCAACTCTACCTCCCCATCGGCAATATCAAGCGCAGGCGCGGTAGGGGCCTGGGTGGGCAGATCCTGGACGGCCGCTCCCACGTGTTCGTTGAAGATGACATCGCGGCTGATCTCGATGTAGTGGTTGTCCAGCAGAATACGGTAGCCCTTGACCGTGTCGCTGTACCCGACCATGACGCCGCGCACGCTTCGCGACTCCAGCTTGGTCCGCTTGGTCTTGGGCACGAACACGTAGGCCGTGGAACCGAACACGCGCAGGTTGCTGACGTCGGGCTTGCAGCCGTAGAACAGCTCGTGTGGCGTCTTGGTCTTGTGCGGTGCAGGGGAACGTACGCGCACGTAGCTCGCTGTCGACACGGCCTCCGCCCAGTGCGTGAGAGAGGTGAACAGCAGTGCGTGACAAGGCGACAAGGCACCCAAGCTCACGCGCGGACTACCTGGTTGGTAGGCGCGGATATCCTGGGCTGATTGGGTGTACTGGTGTGATCCAGTGTTCGTCTGTAGCCTGGAGTGCGTGCCTGCCACGTGGTGGTGGAGAGGCAGCATTGGCTGGGGCTGTGTGTGGGCCAACGGCTAGATCTGCCGATCTGCTTGGTGCCTGGCGTGTCTGCCTACCTAAACGTGCTTGGTAGGGGACTGACGCCACTGTTGTGACGGCCTGACCAGCGAGCCGTGCTGTGTGGGACTAGCATCGCCTGGCCTGTCCAGGGTTGTCTGACGACCAGATCTGACGTGCAACTGTGTGTTGGGCTCACGTGCCGAAGTGTCTGTGCTTTGTGAGCTGGACAAGGTAGCCCTGACCGCCTGATCACCTGACTTGCGAGGTGGGACGCAGGGAGACGCAGGGAGACGAACTGCCTGCTCAACGGTCAGATTGCGGGGTAGTGCCTGTGGGGTGCCTGTTGCCTGCACCATGGAAAAGCTGGACATTGTGAAGCTGGGGGCTGACAACTACACGCTGTGGAGCGCACAACTTGAAGCAGTCCTGACCATCAAGTCCCTGAGCTATGTGTTGTCACCTGCACCTGCACCTGCACCAGCAGCTGCAGCTGGGGATCCTGCTGCCATTGCACAGGGTCAGGCCGCAATCGCTGAGGCCGCTGCCAAGCGCGAGGCCGATGACGCCAAGGCCAAGACCTTTCTGCTCCTGTCTGTTGGGCCCCAGCACGTGGGGACCGTGCAGCGGGCCAAGTCTGCTGCTGAGGCGTGGGGCACGCTCAAAAGCGTGTATGCTGCGCAGAGCACTGCGCGGCAGATGCAGCTCAAGCAGGAGCTGAACCTGCTGGTCAAGGGCCCCGGGGAGACACTGACGGAGTACATCACGCGCGCGACAGACCTGCGCGACCAGCTGACATCGGCCGGCTACGAAGTTCGCGAGGTTGAGGTGGTGTTGTCTGTGCTCAATGGGCTCCCGGAGAACTACGCCATGATCAGGACTGTGCTCGAGCAGAAGCAGGATCTGCGCCTGCTTGAACTGCTGCCCAACCTCTTGCTTGTGGAGGCACGGGGTGCCCGGGACACGGGCACTGCCGGGGTGCAGATGGAGAGGGCATTCTACTCCGGACGGGCTAACCCCGGCAGCGCCTCCAGCAGGCGGTGCTGGAACTGCAACCAGTTCGGGCATTTTCGCTCGGACTGCCCGCAGCTGAAGGGGGCGGATGTGCGCGGCGCGCAGATGGGCACGCGCGGGGGCGGCCGCGGCTACGGCCGCCCCAGCGGCCGCGGGGTCGGGGTCCCCTGCACGTTTGCCATGGGTGCCACGGCGGCAGGGTGGAACGATTACTGGGTGCTAGATTCTGGGGCGTCCCACCATGTGACGGGGAGCACTCAGGCGCTGCTGGATGCGCGCCCGTGTACTGACATGACGATCACCTTCGGCAACGGGCACCAGCACAAGGCCGAGCTCGTCGGCGACGTCGTGCTCGAAATGCCATTTGGATACCAGCTGCGGCTACAGGACGTCCTCTACGTTCCCGGCGCTTCTGCCAACCTGTTCTCCATCAGCAGCGCCACCAAGTGTGGTGCGAGGTTCTCCTTCGGCCCAGTCTCGTGTCACAGAACACAGAACAACGTGTCGGTGGGCGTTGCCGGCCGTGACAAGAACGGACTGTACAGCTTGTATGAGATGAGCAGGTGGAACCGCCCCTCTGAGTACCTGGGAGATACCACCCTGTCGCCTGCGGCAGCTGCGCTCTTGGCTCACGGTTTGCCCCCTCTGCCGGCTGCGGCAGCTGCTGATGCCGCAGATGCCGCAGCTGCGGATGCGCAGCTGTGGCACCGCAGACTCAACCACCTGGGTATGGACAACATGGTCAGGTTAAAGAGGACATGGTACAGGGTGTGGATGTTCCTGCAAGGGACTTTGCAGCATATGCAGTGCTCCCGTGTGAGCCCTGCATTTCTGCCAAGCACCACAGGACTCCTTTTCCCAAGACTAAGCGTGCAGAGGACGCCAAGGCGCCCATGCACGTTATACATATGGACCTGTGCGGGCCGCTGCCTGAGCCGTCCGTGGGCGGCTGCCTGTATGTGGCGACCTTCTTGGATGACTACTCCAAGCTCTCGGTCGTGCGCCCGCTCGCCCGCAAATCTGATGTGCCTACCGTAGTGAAGGAGGTGCTCACGTGTCTGGAAACACAGAGCGGACACCGCTGCCGTGTTGTACGCACTGACATTGGAACTGAGTATGTGAATGCAGAACTCAAGCAGTTTTTCACAGCGCGGGGCATAATACATCAGACCTCTGTGGCGTACACGCCAGAGCAGAATGGTGCTGCCGAGCGCTTAAACCGCACGCTTCTG
>JAABUV010001352.1_pt1 | contig 35547 bp, 31 predicted proteins | sample 5559971 | NCBI WGS metagenome assembly JAABUV01 (sample SAMN10711881, study PRJNA513362) | rock metagenome | isolation source: Antarctica rocks | place: Antarctica: Victoria Land, Knobhead nord | collected 2015-12-19
GCATCGCGCCTGGCCGAGTGGGCCGAGGCCGGCGAGGTCCTGGGGGTCGCCCCGCGCGCCCTCGCCGGGCTGGACGCGGCGGGGCGGATGCAGCTCTGGTCGCTGGTCGCCTGGCGGCGCGAGGCCGCCGACCCCTTTGTGCTGTTCGAGACGGCGGCGCGGCGGCTGATCCACCCCGACGTCGTCGTCCGCGCGGCCCGCTTCGCCGCCGCCACGAGCCGGCCCGGTACCCTGATGGCCCAGCCGGGCCGCACCGCGACCCTGGGCGGGGCGGCCCGGCTTTTGTATCCGGGCGTGGTGGTCGAGGTCCCGCTCGACGACGGGCCGGACGTGCGCGGGCTGCTGGCCGTCCTGGCGCGGCTCTTCCTGCCGGTCTCGTGCCGCCTGGAGACGCTGTGGCGCACGTCGGCGGCGCGGCTGGACCGGCCCAGCTACCTGCGGCACGATTTCCAGGACGGGACGCGCCTTGCCGGGTCGGACGAACCGGCGGACGCCGGGCCGGCCGGCGACCCGCTGACTTTGTAGGAAGACTTGTTGGTAGGAAGACTCGTTGGGATGAGTTTGCAGGCCGACCGTGCAGCGCGCAAGCCCGCCGCTTTATGGTATAGTTGAACAACGGTGTCGCGAGAAGGGCGTTTGTGATGCGTGAGTTCGATCTGGTTTCGGTGGACTGGGACAGCGTCCGGCTGATGCAGGCCGGGCAGTTCAAGCAGGAGACGTTTTACCTCGAAGAGCTAATGCGCTGGACGTTGCAGCGGGGCCGGATCGCGGGCCTGCTGCACCTGGCCGACGACGGCATCAGCCGGCCCAGCCCCGAGGGCGAGCGGCTGTACTCGGTGACCGTGCGCGGCTGCTTCGCCGTGGGCCGGCAGGGGCAGGTCATCGAGGTGCCCGACGACCCCGCCTTTGCCGTCCGGGGGACCATCGCCGCCGAGGCCACCGCCGTCCCGCTGTACATCGGTGCGTCGCTCACCGAGCGCGCCGAGGAGCCGCACCTGCACTCGTCGGTGGATACGGGCCTGCTCGGGTGCCGGGGCCGGCGCCGGCAGTACCGGCTGTCCGCCGACACGGATGACGACTCCTTTGACTGGGTACAGATCGCCCAGTTCGAGCGGACGCCGTCGGGCCTGAGCGTGGACCGGGCATTTATCCCCGATTCCATGTTCCTGTCCAGCCACGCCGGCCAGTGGCGCGCGCACCAGGGCCTGCGGGCGGTCGCCCAGGCCGGCCTGGATGTCCTCGTCAAGCACTCGTCCCCCGCCGTGCAGCGCTACGCCGCTGCGACGGCTCTGGCCGGCTCGCTCGGCCCGGCCGCCCACCGCGCCGACGGGCGGACGGAGCCGCGCGTGTACCTGGACCGGATCGGCGGCGTCCTGCTCGGCCAGCGCGCCCAGCTCGGGGCGCTGCCCTCGCCGGGCCTGAAGCTCTACCAGGACACGCTGGACGCCCTGGGGGACACGCTGGACTATCTGGAAACGGCGGACTGGACGGTGGGGCAGGCGTTTGCCATGGCCCGCGCCTGTTTCGAGCGGCTCCTCCAGCTTTATCCGCCCCTGCTGGAGGCGCTGGAGGCCGCCGCGCCCGCGCCCGAGCGCCGCCTGCTGGACCACGACGCCGTGGTCCCGGCCCAGCGCCCGCAGGAGGAGGCGGCCCGCGCCGAGCCGCCCCGCCGCCCCGGCAACTTCATGTGGCGTAAATAAAGCGGTGGCCGCCGCTCCCCGGTGAATCCGGCATCTTTGCGCTGGACAGGCCTCCCGTCCCTTATGGTAAAACCTTATGGTAAAATAGGACTGCCGCGCGTGACGACGGCGATGGCATAACGATGGCCTTTTTCGCGAACACCTGCTGGCCCACGCGCTTCGTCTGGCGCTGGCTCGCCGTCTTTTTCGGGGCCGTCGTGCTCGGCCTCCTGCTGGGCGCGTGGACGCGGCCCAAAGCCCCGCCCCGCCCGCCGCCCCGGCCCCCGGTCCGGGTGCAGGTGAACCTGCGGGCGGTCGAGGTCTACGCCGACGGCGTGGTCGCCGCCGTCCCCGCCCGCGTCACGACGGGCGGGACCGGCGACCGGGCCATCGCCGAGAGCGATCAGGGCGCGCTGTCCGTGAATCCGAAGAGGCCGACGGCGATCTCGCGCGTGGCCGGGTCGCGCCTGTGGCTGATCTTCGCGTGGCACGGCGACACGGAGCGGCGGCTGATCAACCCGTGGCCGCAGTCCACGATCACCTACAAGGTGGAGTTCCGGCTGAACCGGCCTGACCCACACGCAGCCCGATAGCCGCATTGAAAGACCCATGTTCGGAAGACTACTGAGTTTCATCGGCTTCCTGCCGGGCGGACTGGCCGGCGGCTTCGGCGGGGCCGGCGGGGAAGAGCTGGAGTCCTACGGCGAGGCCGCGGTGTCTTTCACGCCGGGGCATCCCCTCGCGCCGGCTGAGGCCGATGAGACGCCCGATGAGCGCCGCGCGCGCATCACCGACCGCGACCTGGTCTGGCCCGGCAAGGTCGAGACGATCCAGGTCGGCAACCCCGAGGCGCAGGCCCTGCGCTTCGACCTGACCGTGACGGACCTCGCGCCCGACTACTTTATCCGGCGCGCGCCGACCGGCGGACTCCCCCAGCGCGAGGGCGGCGTCTTGCTCCAGCCCGGCGAGGGGGCGGCCTTCGAGGTCGTCTTCGTGCCGCCGCCCCCCGGCGAGAAGGCGCGGACGCGGACGTTCAGCTTCGTGCTGACCTGCTTCGACCCGCGCCGCAGCCGCGACGCCGGGGACATCGTCCAGGACCTGCCCCTGCGCTGGGTCGCCCTGCCGGCCGCGGGCGACCTGCAGATCGCCGCCGAAGCCCCCGCCGTCGTCACCCGCCCCTGGCGGCGGGCGGCGCGGTTCGCCGTCCGGCTCCAGAACAAGAGCTACCTGCCCCCGAACGTCGGCCTGACGATCCTGCGCGCGCCGACCAAGGACGGCCTGGAGCGCAGCGGCGAGACGGTCGGGACGATGGACCAGTCGCTGGCCTCGCGGACGCCCGGCGTCTGGCATTGCCTGCTGCCGCCTCCGGCCCGGCGGGCGTCGTTCTACGCCACCGTCCGGGGGGTGGCCGAGGTCGCCGGGGACGTCCGGGTGCCGCTGTCCCTGCCGCGCCCGGTCCTGGTGCGCTACGTCCCCTGGCTGCGGATGGGCCGGGACTGGCTGTTCCTGCTGGGCGCGCTGTCCCTGCTGCTGTGGCTGGTCTGGGGCGTGCCCGTCCGTAAGACGCCGGTCGTGCGCGTCTCGCTGGCCTTCGCCGGTCTGAACCGGGGGGAGATTCCTACCGACAGCCGGCTGCAAGACCTGTCCGCGCAGATGATCCTGCTGGACGAGCGCGGCCACGACGCGGAAGGGCAGACGCCGCTTGCCGGCACGATCATCAACGGGGCCTATGAGTTCACGCCGCCGTCGCGCTGGTACGGCTATCGCTGGGCGTGGGGGCGCGCCATCGGCTGGAACGGCTGGTGTCGCGCGCCGCAGCGGTTCCGGGTCACGGTGGCCGCCGACGAGTCCCAGAAAGCGGCCTTCAAGCGGTTCGACCTCAACACGCTGGAGCCGGACGGCACACCCGCCTACAGCGTCGCCGCCGCCCCGCAGCCGTTCGGGAGCTGGGTCACGCCCGCGACCTTCGCCGTGCCCGCCGCGCACGGCATCCTGGTCAGCCTGCGCCTGGGCGATCTGGGGGCGCTGGGCGGCCGGGACCTGCGGACCGTTTCGGTCCGTTATGCGCTGGACGGCGCGGAGCAGCCCCCGCGCACGTTCCAGTTGCTGCACGACGGCGCGGGCGGCCTGCGGCCGCTGACGCTCGACCTGACGGACGAGGTCCCGCTCGGCACGCCCTCCGAGTTCACCGTCAAAATCACGGCCCTGGGCCTCTCGTCTTACGACGCGCAGCCGCTGGAAGTGCGGCGTCAGGACAGGCCGTTCGTGACGACCCTGTCCTTCCCGAAGACCTACCCGAAGGTCAGCTCCCTGCCGCCGGCGGCCGCGGGACGCCAGCCGCCCATCTACTCGGGGACGCCGAAGCGCCCGTCCCCGTCGCGCCCGCCCGCCCCGCGGACGCGGGCCGCCGCCCGTTCGGTCCCGCCCCGCCCGTTTTTCGCCCCCCGCCCGTCCCCCGTGTTCCGCCCGCCGGGGAGGCCGACGCAGCCCGTCGTGATCGCCCGGCTGCCCACGCCGACGCCGTCCCTGCCCCTGATCGACCCGCTGACCCCGCCGAAGCCGCCCGCCGCCCCGTCGGGGCCGGACGCGCCCGGCCATCTGACTGCGGCGGCGGCGGGGCCATCCCAGGTCGACCTGCGATGGGACGGCGTAGCCGCGGCGGATCACTACGTTCTTTACCGGAGTGCCGCGCGGGATCAGGACGCGGGGCGGGGCAAGGTAGTCCAGTATCTGGGGCGTGACGCGACCGGGTTCTCCGATAAGGGGCTGAATCCGGGCGTCACCTACTCCTATCGCGTCCAGGCCAAAAGCCGGGGCCGCTACAGCCCGTTCAGCAACCGGACGTCCGCGATGACGCGCGCGCCCCTCCAGGTGCCGGTGACGGTGGTGCTGTCGCTGGCCGCGCGGGGCCACGACCTGTACGCGGACATGGAGTTCGCCAACGTATCCGGGCAGGAGTTCTATCTGGACAAGGTCAGCGCCTGCCTGGGCGGCAAGATCGGCGACGGCGTGTTCCAGGTCGAGGCGGACGGGCAGCCGCTGCCGTTCACCGGCCAAAGGTCCAAGCGGCGCACCGATCCCGGCGCGCGCCAGTTCGTCCGGCTGGCACCGGGCGCGAGCCGGCACGTGAACGTGGCGTTGAGCCGCGCCTACCGCCTGCTTCCGGGGACGCACACGTACCGCGTCGTCTATGTCGCGGCCCACGACTTCGCGGGCCATTTCCAATCCGCGACCCTGCGCTCCGACGCCGCGCAGGCCGTCCTGACCCGGTAGCCCCAGGCGCGGGCGCGCACTTATCGACAGAGGGGAACGTCCCATGGCCTTTGAGATCCAGATCGCCGGCGCGGAAGACCTGTCCGGGCACCACCTCCTGACCGAGGTGGCGGTCGAGCGGCCTTTGTACGACCACGCGCGGGCCGCCCTGACCCTGCGCTGGCACGAGGGCAGCCGGTATGAGGACCGCAGCACCGCCCTGCTCGCGGCCAAGATACTGAACTGCCCGATCGACATCCTGTGGAAGGACAACGACCTGGCCGAGCACGTGACGTGCTTCCACGGGTACATCGAGGACGTCTGCGGCCGGCGCGAGGCCTCGTCGTCGAGTCTGCTGCTCTCGTGCGTCTCTTTCAGCCGGCGCGCGGACCTGATCCCGCGCTTCCGCACCTTCCAGGCGACGACGCTGCTGGAGATCGCCCAGCACGTCGCCAAGTCCGAGCCGCTGATCCGCATCGACCAGGCCACAGACCTGGACCTGCCCGTGGTCCTGAGCGTCCAGCACGGCGAGACCGATTACGCCTACCTCAGCCGCATGTGCCACGCCTGGGCCGTGCCCATGGTCACACACGACCGGACCGGGCAGGTCGTCCTGGGCGCGCGCGGGGCCGAGACGCGCCACCCGTTCCCCGACACCTGCTACGGCTGGACCGAGATCAACTTCCTGGGGACGCTGAACGCGCTGCCGTACCTTTCCGGCGGCGGCGGCGGCGCGGTCGGACTGGCGCGCGGCCGGGACCAGGCCTTCAACGGGAGCCTGGCGCGCAAGGCGGCCTACTACTACGGCATCCCCGACGCCCCGCAGATCACCAAGCTCGTCAGCGAGGCCGCCTCGCTGACCGACGCCAGCGCCTACCACCTGCGGCTCGAAGGGGCCGTGCTGCCGTTCTCGCCGGGCGACGTGGTCCCGTTCGAGGGCCACCAGCACCTGATCCGCAGCGTCCTGGTGACGGGCCACCCGCAGCAGACGACGGCGACGCAGGAGTTCCACTTGCAGCCGCTGACCCTGCCGCTCGCCCCGGACCGCGACCGCCCGCAGTGGACGTCGCGCGCCCTGTGGGCGCACGTCACCGCGAACGAGCACGACCCGCTGCACCAGGGCCGCATCCAGGTCGAGTTCGAGTGGGAGCACATGGACCCGCAGCCCTCGCACCAGCGGGCGTGGCTGCACACGCTGACCCCCTACGGCGGCGGGTCGGGCGGGGCCAAGTCCACGGGCTACACCGGCTTTTACTCCATCCCCGAGGTCGGCGAGCGCGTCCTGGTCGAGTTCCTGGGCGACTGGGACTCGGAAGCCGTGGTCATCGGCGGCATCCGCGAGGGCGGCGTGCCCGACGCCCACAACCAGAAGCACACCAAGCGCTGGCGCACGCCCGAGGGCAACGCCCTCGCCATGCACTCGCGCGGCCAGACCAGCAACGTCCGGCTCGAAACCAAGAACAAGATCATGATGGCGACCGAGGTGGGGGAGAAGCACAACTCGGTCACGCTGATCAACGGCAGCCACTCCGAGGACGTGCTGCACATGGAGCGCTACGGCAACTTCAGCCGGCTGTACCTGAACTCCAACAACATCATCAACATCGGCTCGGGCGGCGAGATCCACATCCTCAGCAAGAAGATCACCGTCACCGCGACCGATGACCTCCAGTTCCGTGCCAAGACCATCGGCTTCGTCGCCGACCAGGATTTCCGGGTCCAGGCCGGCGGCCAGTTCGGCGTGTTCTCCAAGGGCGACATGATCCTGTCGTCGGAGGCCAAGGCCGCCCTGGCCGCGAATGACAATCTGGCCGTCGGCTCCATCAAGGAGACCCAGATCACCGGCATGACCATGCAGGTCAAGGCGCACACGAACCTGAACATCGACGGCACCCCGGTGAACATCAACACCGGGCCGCTCGCCCCCCTGCCCGACCCGAAGCTGCCCGACATCCCGAAGCCGCCGGACGCGCCGCCGGCCCCGACCTTCCACACGCCCTTCTCCTGACCCCGCGAGGAGATCAGATCCGCCGTGAAGACTTACTACACCAATGAGGTCCGGTTTCTGCTCCCCGGCCAGTGCGTGGACCGCTCCATCACGGCCTTTATCGTCCCCAAGGCGGGGTCGCCCACCCCCCCGCCTCTCGGCGAGTCGGGGGAGTTCAGCATGATCCTGACCCGCGAAGAGGCACCCGCCGGTCTGCCCCTGACCGCCCTGGTGAGCGGGCAGATCAGCGCCCTGGAGTCGGCCCTGCCGACCTTCCGCCTGCAAGAGCGGCGGGCGGCGAGCGTGGACAACCTGCCCGCCGAGCAGGTGGAGTTCACCTGGGTCAATGGGGACAGCCCGATGCGCCAGCGGCAGACGCATTTCCTCTCCAGCGGCCTCCTCGTGACCCTGACCGGCACCGCCCTCGACGCCGACTTCCCGCGCCACCGGGACGTGCTGGACCAGGTGGTGGCGACGATGAAGATCAACAGCTAAGACGACCGACATCTGAGAGGCGAGCCGAGAAATCCCCCTGCCATGCCCAACGCCCCCGCAGCGCGCGTCACCGACCAAGTTAAACACAGTGAGGCCCAAGACTACCGCTTCTGGGGGGCGGTCGGGGGTGCGCTGCTGGGCCTCGCCATTATCGGCGGCGCGGCCGCACTGGAGGTCGTCTCGTTCGGCGCGGCCACGCCCCTCGTCGTGGTCGTCGGGACGGTGATGATCGCGGGCGGGGGCATCGCCGGCCTTTCCAGCGCCGGTGCCAACGTGGCGGCGAACATGGGCCGCCACGTCCCCGGCCCCGTCGAAGGCCCCATCGTCACCGGCATCCCTTCCATCCTCATCGGGACCGGCCCCGACAAGCATGCCGCCGCCCACCTGGGCAGCTACGTGTCCTGCAACCGGCACAAGCACGGCTCGGCCAGCACGATGCAGGAAGTCGAGGGTGCCGCCAAGGCCATGGCCGTGGGCTTCCTTGAGGACGCCCTGACGATCGCGACCTCCGGCATCGCGATGACCGGCCGCTTCTCGCCCTTGGCGGACGCCGAACAGGGCGCCGCCGAGGCGGAGAAGGAGCACAGCGACCTGGAGCAGATCGTCCAGGGCAGCGTGAGCGTTCTGCTGGGCCGGGGCCGGTTCCACGCGGCCCGCATCGGCGACCAGGGGACGTGCGGGTTCACGGTCGGGCAGGGCTGCGAAACGGTCATCATCGGCGGCGACTCGGTCACCGACGGCACGATCGGGGACGGGGACGACCCGTACAAGGGCGTCACGGATGCCATCGGCGAGTGGGGCGGCTACGTCGCCCTGGCGGGCGTGTTCCTGGTGACGCTGCCGGTCAGCGTCCCGGCGGCGTTCCTTGAGACGTACATCGGCTACAACGAAGGCCAGCTCCAGGGCGAGATCGTCAACGCGCTGTTCTCCGACCAGGAGAGCCGCGACAAGGCGAACCTCGCCCTGGCGATGATCCCCGTCTTCCACGGTATGTCTCGGATGAGGCGCGGCGGCGGGCACGCGGGCGCGGAGGAGACCGGCGGGGGGCACGGCGGGGCGGAAAGCGAGAGCGGGGCGGGTCCGAAGAACGGCGGTGCCACGCACCCAGGCGGGGGCGACCCCACGGGGGCCGGCGACGCGCACGACCCCGCCCCCCCTGCCGCCGCTCCTGCCGCTGCCGCGCCCGCTGGCGACGCGCCCCCCACGGAAAACCCCGTCCATCAGATCGACAAAAACAACGGCGGTTCCCCCACGCCCGAAACGCCCAACCGGGGGGCCGCCGGCGCGGCGGACGAAGGCGCGGGGCGTGAGCCGTCCCAGGCCGCCAAAGATAAAGCCTTCCAGGAACGGGCGGCCGCCCGGACGCGGGCCGTGCGCGAGGGGTCGTCGAACAGGGTTCGGAAAGGCGGCGGCAACTTCGCCGCCAGCGAGTTCACCCCGGAACCCGGCAGCCAGATGGCGGACGGCGCGGGCAAGTACGAGCCTTCCGTCAGCGGGGAAACGGCGCACACCTATGGGGAGCGCGTCAGCAAGAGCACGGGGGAGCGCGCCAACCCGACCGAGCCGGGGACCGGCGATCTCGCGGGCACGACGCGCCCGCTGAAAGAGCCGGGCCAGCACGAAGGGCCGCGCGCAAACGACAGCGAGATCAAGCAGATGGAGGCGTTCAAGAGAGACCTGGACGCCAACCCCAACATGCGCGGCACCTTGGACATCTACTCCGATCCGAATGACCCCTGCACGAGCTGCAAGGAAGCGTCGGAGAAGTTCAACGACGCCTACAAGGGCCGCGCGCGGGTGCGCATCCACACGCCCGACGGCAAGGTCTTCGAGAAAGGCGGTGCCCCGCTCGACGCACCCCCCAGCGCCCCGCGCGGGGCGCGCGACCCCCTGGTGCAGCAGGGTCCGCACGATGGCGGCATGAGCGGGGACGGTCCGGGCGCGGACATCGACACCGGCGGGACGGGCGAAGGCGGCGCGCGGGCCGCCGCGCCGCCGGAGAACAGCTTCCCCGGCCAGCAGAGCGGCAACAACTGCGGCCCCCAGTCCGCCCGGCAGATCATCGCCGAGGCTACCGGCACGCACCTGTCCGAGGCCGAGATGGGGGACCTGGCCCAGAAGACCGGGGCCTACGACCCCCAAACGGGCACCCGCGCCGGCGGCGAGGCCGACATCCTCAACGCCGCCGGCGTCCCCGCCGAGGCCCAGCCGGGCACGCCCCGCAACATCCAGAACGCCCTGCGCCAGGGCAAGGGCGTCATCACCGGCCACCGGGCCGCTGACCTGTGGCCGGGCGACCCGAACTTCCCCGAGGGTACGCCCGTCCCCGCGGACATGGGCCACGCGGTCCACACGACGGGGCTGGTGCGGGACGCCCAGGGCAACGTGACGCACTACAAGATCAACGACACGGCGAGCGGGACGGAAGGCCGCCTGGTCCCCGCCGACCAGTACGAGAACTCGCTGGATGGCGGCCCCGCCGCCGTGACCAAGGCCCAGATCCGCCCCGCCTCGAACTTCCGCCCCGGCGACGACGTGCCCGTTGCTGACGCGACCACCGGGGGAGCGCCCGGCAGGTGGCGATCCGCCGCACCCGAAGAGGCCCCCCGTGCCCCTGGGGACGCGCCGCCCACAGACAGAGCGCCCGCAGACAGAGCGCCCGGTGATGCGCCCCCTCGTGACAGGGCGGCGGGAGACGAGGCGGCGCGGGCGAGCAGCCCCGATTCCCTGGTGCAGCAGGGCGACGTACCCGGCGGCAATATGGGCGGGGAGGAAGAGGGTAACTCGGCAGCTAGCCGTGGCGCGGCGACCGGGCGGTACGGGGACCTTAGAAATCAACTCCCAGACGATGAGCAGGCTAACCATCTCAATCAGAATGCGGCTTTCAAACGGGATAATGCCGGCAATGCGTTCATTCCCGAGAATGACGGCGCGGCCGTAGGAATGCAGGGCAACGCCTTTACGGAGCCGGGGACGCCACATTACGAATTTCATCGGGCGTTGGAGAGCTTCTGGAACCAATACCGTCCGGGCGGAGCAATGGAAGGTCTTAGGCCGACCAATGCCGAATATGACCAGGGGCTGAGAGAGGCGCTCCGGGCGAGCGGCCTAGATGATCAGCAAGTGGATGCGCTGGCCCAGTATGCTAACCAGAATCGACTGGATTACAACCTGAGTCCCACAGATCCAATCCCGCGTGTACCCGGCATCCTGCGGCAGAGGCCGCCCGCCCCGCCGTGAGGAAACGCTCGCAAGGAATGACCATGAAACCCGAGACATTGGCGGCTTTCGACCGACTTGAACGAGCAAATTGGTTTTCCGCTTTAGGCCAGCCGCGGGAAGGCCCGTTTGTTATCGTTTCGTCTTGGGAGGAGGCCCTGGAGCAGTGCGGCTCCGACCAATGGCAGGACTTGATTCTGGAGGCCGCGAACCGCTACAGCGAGGCGGTAGCGCGGAAGGATGTGGAGCGTTTCCGCCTGTGGAACATGGTGGCCGCTGAGGTCAGGAGCGTGGCCCTGCCGCTCGTGGAGCGAACGCTTCGTCCAGTGGTCGCCGTCAACGGTTTACCCAAAGCTGTGGAAGACGCCGTCCGCTGGGACATGATCCACTTCGGACTTGAGTGCGAGTTCGCCGACGTTTTTCCGCCTGGCTTCTTCGCCAGTCAGGCCTACTGGTATCTCAATGGCCGATTCCCCTGTGGGTGGAGGGGGGATTTCCCCGAAGGAAAACTGGTCCTCTACTGATAAGATCGCAAGGAGAGGCAAGTGCCAAGGAGAGAACAAAAATGGAAGATGCTCCCGTACGCGAGGAAACATGAGAACTGAGCTGCTGGACCTGGGGTTCAACCCGGACACCTGCGCGGGTCCCGTGAACTACGGCAAGATCGACCATACCGAGCGCTCCTACGAGTTCCACTTCGACCCCCTCTACCTCCGCCTGCTGGAGCGCTGCAACGGCGGCGTCCCCCGTAAGCGCTTCTTCCCCGTGCCCGGCAACGTCAAGGTCATCGAGCGCTTCCTCTGCGTCATCGACGACGTCCGGGGCGACGAGCGCCACGGGCGCAGCGACATGGGCGTGGTCATCACCCAGGTCGAGGGCCGCATGAGCGACGCGATGGTGCCGTTCGCCTTCCTGTTCGCCGGGGACCTGCTGTGCTTCGACGCTGAACAGAGCGACCCGCCCAGGGTGGTCGTCTGGGACCACGAGCGGTCGGGGGAGGGCAGCCCGGTGACGCTCCCGGTGGCCGACGGCTTCGCCGCCTTCCTGGCCCTGCTGTACGCCGACGACCGGGGCGGATAGCCGCCCATCTTCACGGATAGCCGCCTACTTTAAGGAGAGACTCATGCCGACACGTTACACGACCGCCCAGGTCGTCGAGGCCGTGCAGCAGCACCCGCTGCGCTGGCAGATGGTCACGCGCGAGTCCTCCCTGTCGCTGCCCGTGCCCGTCGGCGGCGCGGGGGAGGAGGCGCTGGCCTTCTTCTGGTTCCCCGCCGGCGGCCCGGCCAACAACCTGGTCGTCCGGTCACCCACGTTCCTCGTCCGCGCGAGCCTCAACCGGCCCGACGACATCACCTTCCTGCCCGCTGGGGAAGAAGACTTCGGCCTGGGCGTCGCGCCCGCCACGCCGCTCGGTACGCCCGACATGGTCGGCCCCGTGGCGGCGGGCGAGATGAAGGCGCTCCGGGCCGAGCTGTTCGGGACGCTCGACTCGCTGCTGGGCCTGGCCCTCGCCGGGTCTCCCCCGCGTGGCGACGACGCGCAGGCGGCGGGGCGGCTGCGCGCCCTGTACCGCCGCCTGTCCATCGCCGTGCTCCTGCCCGCCTACCGCGCGCTGAACCCGGTGTTCTTCGCCTGGCTTGAGCGGGGCGGTCCGCTGCTGGAGACGGTGGCGCTCGACGACCACATCGAGACGCTGCACTTCCTGCCGGACGGCGGGATGCTGGTGGCGGGGCAGACGCAAGGCAACGTGTCCCTGTGGCACGTCACGGGGGAGCGCCTGGAGTCTCTGTCCGCGTTCCCGAGCGGCTTGGAGCGCCTCTACGATGTCGCCCTCAGCCCGGACGGGGCGTGGCTGGCGACGACGGGCCTGGCGACGGCGGGCCGGGGGCAGGTGCGCGTCTGGGGGACGCCGCAGGGGGGGCGGGAGGCTGCGCTGGAACAGGAGCATTTTTTCCCTGATGGCTACCTCCTTGCCTCGGCCTTTTCGCCGGACGGGACGCGTGTGCTGGCGGCCGGCAGTGCCGAGGAGCTGCGGGTCGTCAACCTGCGGACAAGGACGGCCGAGCAGGACTCGGGGCCGGGCATTGACGAGGACGCGGAAGACGGGTTCTGGCTCCGGGAGCGCAGCTCGTCCCTGGTCTTCCACCCGAACGGACAGACGCTGCTGGTGACTTCCAGCGGCCAGGGCGGCTCGACCGTTCTGTTCTGTGACCTCCGCTTCGGGCGGGAAGGCTACTTCCTGACCGAGCGCAACGACCTCAATCTGGACCTCCCCGCTGATGTCCTCTCCCCGGCGGCGTTCAGCCCGGACGGGCGGTTCTTCGCCTTCGCCGACTGGGACCTGCACCTGTACCGCTTCCCCGGCCAGGAGCGCGTGTTCTCCTTCGAGCCACGAGGAGAGAGATTGCCGGGGCCGCCGCCGGACCGGGGCAGTGCCGTCGTGAATGCGTCCTGGTCGAACGCGCTGTGGACGCCGGACGGGAAGACCCTGGTCTGCGGCTCGCCCACCGGCGCGATCTTCCTGTGGGACGTGGCCTCGGGCGGCCTGCGCGGGACGCTGACGGGCCACGACGGGGGGGTGCTGGGCCTGGGGCTTGACCCGTCCGGGGCGCGGCTCGTGTCGAGCGGGTACGACAAGACGCTGCGGCTGTGGCGGCTGTCCGAATAGGGCCGGAGCCGCAGACTTGCAGCCGGCCAGCCCCGACATCAACCTGCGTCGTCCTGCCGGGCGAGCCGGACGACCTTGTAGACCCGCTGTTCGAGCGGATAAACTCCCCCGCCCGAGCAGGCTACCCGCCATTCTAACGCCGAAGGGTTCAACAGGCTCCGCATATGAAAACTCCCCTACTCGTCGCTCTCTGGCTGTTGGCATTGGCCGGACCGCCCGCCGCCGCCCTGCCCACCGACCTGGGACGGGCCGTGGTCAGCACTGCTTCCGGTTTCAGCGTGACCGCCTGGGTGAAGCTGGACCGCCTGGACGGGGCGCAGACCTTTGTCAGCCAGGATGGGAAAAGCGTCAGCGGCTTTGCGCTGGAGAAGCGTGGCGACGGCCGCTTCGCGTTCACGCGACCCGCCGCAGACGATACGGCGGCGGTCAGGGCGTCGGCGGCCTCGGATTTTGCGCCCACGGCGGGGCTGTGGTATCAGCTCGTGGGCGTCTCCGACGCGGCTGGGCGGCGGCTCCGGCTTTATGCCAACGGGCTGCTCCTGGCCTCCGCGCCGTTCACGGCCCCCTGGCGGGCGGCGGGGCACACAGTCATCGGGCGCGGATTGCAGAACGGGCGGGCGGCGGCACCCGCCCTGGGCGTCGTGGACGGAGTGTTTTTCGATGCGCGCGCGTTGTCCGACGCGCAGGTCGCCGCGCGCTACCGGGCCGATCGCTCACACGCGCGCGAAAACGTTCACCTGGGCTAACCCGGTCTACTTCCAGGGGAGCGGGCCGGGCGACGACATCCACGACCCGGACATCTTGAGCGACGGCGGCGTTTACTACGCCGTCGCCACCCTGGCCCCGTTCCGCAACTACACCGACCGTGACCCCAAACTGCCCGACCTCGGCTCGGCCCCCGGCATCAAGCTCTACGCCTCGCGCGACCTGAAGGTCTGGAAGTTCAAGTCCTGGATACTCAAGTCCTCGGACCTGCCGGATGACCGCCCTTACAAGCACCAGTTCTGGGCACCCGAGATTCACAAGCTGGGCCGTCGGTACTTTGTCATCTTCGGCGGCTCCAACTGGATCGCGGACAGGTACAACGTCGGCGGCCACATGGGCTACTACCAATTCGTGGGCGTCGCCGACCGGGTGACGGGGCCGTACAGCCACTTCACCGCCCTGCAAGGGCCGGGCGTGGACACGTCGCTGTTCGAGGACGACGACGGCAAGACCTACGCCGTGTGGCCTTGGAATGAGATTCACCCGATCGACCTGAGCCGCATCGACCAGGGCCGGGTCACGGTCGGCCCCGAACTCGGCCAGGCGACGGTCCCAAACGACTTCAAGGCGCTGGGCCACCCCGTCCCGAACACCGTGGAAGGCCCGTATCTGATCAAGCGCCGGGGCGTGTATTATTGTTTTTTCGCCGAAACCTATCCCGACCTATACGCCACGGGCGTCGCCACCGCCACGAGCCTGTCCGGGCCGTGGCACCTGGACCCGCGCTGGCGCGTCTTCCCCGGCGGCCACCAGGCGGAGTTCGTCGGCCCCGACGGGCGGTTCTGGACCGCCTACAAGCACGAAAAGAGCGACACGACCCCGTGGTTGAGCATTGACCCCCTCGATTTCGACGCCCAGGGCCGCGTCCAGGTGATGCCCACCGAGGGTCCGCAGAGCGTCCCGCTGCGCCCGTAAGCCTCGGCCACGGAGTCTATCCCGTGGGCTTTTTCCCGCCTCCCCTATCGGACCACGCGCAGGATGACGATGAGTGAGCCGGCACCCATCGCAAGCCACAGCGCCACGCCCTGCGCCATCGGCTTCCACCCCACCGCCTTGATCGTCGCGCGCGAGATGCCCGCCCCGATCAGAAACAGCGTCAGGGTCAGGCCCACCGTTGCGAGGTGGGACAGAACCGGGGACGCGCCCGCCACGCCGGGGACGAAGCTGCGGGCGACCGACGCCAGCAGGAACAGCCCGATGAACCAGGGGATTTGTAGCTTGCCCTGTGCTTTTGAGGGCGTCTGCCGGGGGTCGAAGCCGACCGTCGTGTCCGCCAGGCCGCCGGCCCGCACGGGGACTGTCTCGGGGCTGCGGCGGCGGAAGGCCAGGGCCGCCGCGACGGACACCGGCACGATCCACAGCGCCCGCGACAGCTTCACCGCCGTCGCCGTCTGCAAGGCGGGCAGGCCGTACCGCGCCGACGCGCCAACGACCGAGGAGATGTCGTGGATGGCGACCCCGCACCACGTCCCGAACTGCCCCTGCGACAGCCCGAGCGCGTGGCCCAGCAGCGGGAAGGCGTAGAGCGCGACGGCGTTGAGCAGGAAGACCGTGCCCATCGCCACCGTCATCTCGCCCTCGGCGGCCCCGATGACCGAGCCGACGGCGGCGATGGCGGACCCGCCGCAGATGGCCGTGCCCGCCGAGATCAGGGCGGACGTCTTGGCGCTGATCTTTAGCCACTTGCCGGTGACATAGCCCAGGGCGAGGGTGCCCGTGATGCTGCCCACGGCGAACAGCAGGCCGCTCTCGCCCGCACGGAGCACGACGGCGAGGTCCATGCCGAAGCCGAGGAAGACGACGCAGGCCTGGAGGAGCAGCCTCGCGGCGTGCTTGCTGATGTCGTGATAGGGGTTCTCGTGTGTCAGCGCCAGGGCCATGCCCAGGGCGAGCGCGAGAGGCGGCGAGGCCCATGGCGTCAGGCAGAAGACGGCGGCGGCGATGAACAGCGCCTGACGCGCCGGCAGCGGGAGCGGCGAGAAGCGGCTCCGCGCCGCCTGGTGGGCGGACGGCTGTTTATGACTCGGCTGGGCTTGGGTGAGCATGGTTTTCCTCTTTTGCTTGCACACCCACTGTACCAGTTATGGAGGCATAATAATAATGCATATTTGTCATGGTTACGATAACATAGAGTTATAAGTTAAGGTTCGGGAGTCACCAGTTCGTCAGCGAACCGTCGGGGCGGTGGAACAGGGGGATGGGGGCGAAGCGTTCCGTGATTTCGGCGATCAGCTCTGCTCCTGCCGGGTCGAACTCGACGCCCAGGCCGGGGCGGGCGTTGGGCCAGAGCTTGCCCTCGCGGAAGCCGAAGCCGCCCGGCAGGTGCGCGTGGATGCCCGTGCCGTCGCCGCCGATCTCCATCAGCGCGGGGACGGGCAGGGCGCAGAGGACGTGGACCAGGGCCGCCGTCGAGACGGGGCCGGTGCCGTGCGGGACCAGGCCGACCGAGTGCGTCTCGCACAGGGCCGCGATCTTCAACATCTCCGTGATGCCGCCCGTGTTCGGCAGCGTCACGCGCGCGTGGTCGATCAAGTGCCGCTCAACCAGCGTGTTGATGTCCCAGCGGTCGCCGAACTGCTCACCGACGGCGAGGGGCAGGCGGACCTGCGCCCGCAGCATCGCCAGCGCGTCCGGGTTTTCGGAGCGGAGGGGGTCCTCGACGAAGTACGGGGCCAGGCCTTCGAGGAGGCCGCACAGGCGGACCGCGTCGGCGTGGTCCAGCCGGGTGTGGAAGTCGATGGCCCAGTCCCCGTCCCCGCCGACGCCCTCGCGGACCTCGGCGCACTGCTCCGCGGTCTTTTCGACCATGCGCCGGGCGTCGAAGACGCCGTTTCCGGGGTCGGCGACGCCGGTGCGGTAGGCGCGGAACCCCGCCTCCCGGCAGGCGCGGGCCGTCTCGCGCAGGCCGCCCTGCCGGGGGAAGTTCGTCGAGTAGCACTCGACGTGGTCGCGCGTCAGGCCGCCCAGGAGGTCATAAACGGGTACGCCCAGCGCCTTACCCTTGAGGTCCCAGAGCGCGAGGTCCAGCGCGCCCAGCGCGTGCAGCTTTTCCCGCCCGGCGGGATAAAAATAGCCCCGGTACAAGAGCTGCCAGAGGTGCTGGATGCGCGCGGGGTCTTCCCCGATCAGAACGCCCCCGCACTGGCGCAGCGTGTCCGGCGAGCCGCCCTCGCCGACGCCCGTGATCCCGGCATCGGTTTCGACGGTGACGAGCAGGTTGCTCTGGTTGAACGTCGGGTTGGCCTGCCGGGGCTGGAAGCAGCGGATGCGCGTGATCTTCACGGGGCGGCCTCCCGTGACCGGCGGCGGGCGTCGCTGATCCAGGCCCGCACTTCCTGTTCCTGCCCGCGATGGTCGGCGGGGGGCGGGGGGGCGGCCAGCAGGGCCGTCGCCCCGCCGTCCAGGACGAGGTTCGCGCCCGTGCAGAAGCGCGACTCGTCGGAGGCCAGGTAGACGGCGGCATGGGCCACGTCTTCGGGCCGGCCCTCGACCGGGAGCGGCTGATGGAGCGTCCGCGCCGCCGCCTGCCACCCGCCGAACCGCGCCTGGAACTCGGCGTACAATTCGGGCGTGAGCTGGTCGCGCAGCCATTCGCCGGGCGCGTCCTTCCAGATCATGCCCGGCGAGATGCAGTTGACCCGGATGCGCTCCCCGGCCAGCTCGACCGCCAGGGCGCGGGTCCCGGCGATCAGCGCGCCCTTGCCGGCGGCATACGCGGAGTTGCCGCTCGCGCTCGCCAGGCCGTGTACGGAGGCGATGTTGATGACCGAGCCGCCGCCGCGCGCCCGCAGGTGCGGCAGGGCGAAGTGCAGGCCCATCCAGACGCTTTTGACGTTGGTCGCCATCAGACGGTCGTAGCGCGCCTCCATGCCCTCCTCGCCCACGCCCCGCCCGAAGCCGGTCAGGGCGGCGTTGTTGACCAGGACGTCCAGGCCGCCGCCGTGGCCCACGGCGGCTTCGACCATGTGCCGGACGTCGTCGGTGACGGACACGTCGGCGGTGAGGGCCAGGGCCTCCCCGCCCGTGTCCCGCAGAGCCTCGGCCACCCGCGCGGCGGCGTCCCCGTCGGTGTCGGCCAGGATGACGCGCGCCCCCTGCGCCGCGAACATCCGCGCGATGCCCTCGCCGATGCCGTGGGCGGCCCCCGTCACCAGGGCGACCTTGTTTTCCAGCCGCTTCACGGGGATGTTCAGCAAGAGACCGTCACCATTCCGCTAGCGAGCCGTCCGCGCTGCGCCACAGCGGGTTGCGCCACCGGTGGCCGATCTGCGCCATCTCGCGTACCTTGGCCTCGTCGATCTCGATGCCCAGACCCGGTGCCGTGGGGCGGGGGACGTAGCCGGCCTGGTAGTGGAAGACGGACGGGTCGGCGAGGTAGTCCAGCAGGTCCGACCCCTGGTTGTAGTGGATGCCCAGGCTCTGCTCCTGGATGAAGGCGTTCGGGGTGCAGAAGTCGAGCTGGAGCGAGGCCGCCAGCGAGATCGGCCCGAGCGGGCAGTGCGGGGCGACGGCGACGTCGTAGGCCTCGGCCATCGCCGCGATCTTCCGCGTCTCCCAGATGCCCCCCGCGTGGCTGATGTCCGGCTGGAGGATGTCCACGCAGCCCCCGGCGAGCACGGCCTTGAAGTCCCAGCGGGTGAACATCCGCTCCCCGGTCGCAAGCGGCACGGCCGTGTGGCGCGCGACCTCCGCCAATGCCTCGTTGTTCTCGGGCAGCACCGGCTCCTCGAAGAACAGCGGCGCGAATGGCTCCAGCGCCTTGACCAGCATCTTCGCCATGGACTTGTGGACGCGCCCATGGAAGTCGATGCCGATGCCGACGCCCGCCCCGACCGCCTCGCGCACCGAGGCCAGCCGCGCCACGGCCTCCTGCACCCGCGCCGCCGAGTCGATCCATTCCAAAGCGCCCGTGGCGTTCATCTTCAGGGCCGTGTACCCCGACGCGACCATTTCCCGCGCCGACGCGGCGGCGTCGGCGGGGTCGTCACCCCCGATCCAGGCGTACACCCGCATCCTGTCCCGGACGGGGCCGCCGAGTAGATCATAGATGGGTACGCCGAGCCGCCGGCCCTTGATGTCCCACAGGGCCTGCTCGATCCCCGAAACGGCGCTGGTCAGCACGGGGCCGCCCCGGTAAAAGCCGCCCCGGTAGAGCGTCTGCCACAGGTCCTCGATGTGGCCCGCGTCACGCCCGATCAGGGCGTCGCTCATCTCCTCCACGGCGGCCCGGACGGTGGCGGCGCGGCCCTCGACGATCGGCTCGCCCCAGCCCGCCAGCCCGTCCTCGGTGGTGACCTTCAGGAACAGCCAGCGGGGCGGCACGAGAAACGTTTCCAGGCTGCGGATGTGGCTTCCGTTCATAGGTTTGATGCCCCGTGCTGCGCGAGAGGGGCCGTGGCCGTGGGACGCCCCGGCAGGGAGTCACCCGGAGGGATGGCCCTCTCGGGCGGCGCGCGCCGCCGCAAGTGCTTCGACGTACCTTTGTGCCGTGTCGGCCAGCCCCGCCCAGTCGCGGTCTCGGAGCGCCTTCTTGCCGACGAGGTTGCTGCCCAGGGCAAGCGCGGCGCTGCCGGCTTCAACGTACCCCGCCAGGTTTTCCAGCGAGACGCCGCCCGTGGGGATGACCTTGAGGAACGGCAGGGGCGCGAGCAGGGCGCGCACGTACCCCGGCCCCAGGGCATCGGCGGGAAACAGCTTGATGAAGTCCGCCCCGGCCCGGTGCGCCGCCAGCGCCTCGGTCGGCGTCATGCACCCGCAGGCCAGGGGCAGCCCGTGCGCGCGGCAGAAGGCGATGGTTTCCGGCTGGAGCGTGGGCGTGACCAAAAACTCCGCGCCCGCCTCGCGGGCCGCCCGCGCGTCGTCCGCGCCCAGAACCGTCCCCGCGCCGACGCGCAGGGCGGGCGACAGGGTGCGACGGATCAGGCCGATGGCTTCGAGCGCGCCCGGCGTGTTCAGGGTGATCTCCATCGCCCGGATGCCGCCCAAGGCCAGCGCCTCGGCGGCGCGCATCAGGTCCGTCTCGCGGTCGGTGCGGACGATGGCGATCAGGCCGCCCTGCTCTAGTTCCGCGGCCGTCAGCGTGTCCGACATCGGTTTTCTTCTTCCATCCATCAGCGCCAGGCGGCGCTTCCCTCGCGGGCCAGGACCGCCTCGATCTCCGCCCGCGTGGCGAGCAGCATGTCGCCGGGGATCGTCCGCTTGAACGCCGCGACGGCGGCCCCCAGGCACAGGGATTGTTCCATCGCGGCCCCGCCCAGATGCCCCGCCAGGAACCCCGCCGCGAAGGCGTCGCCGGAGCCGAGCCGCTCCACCGTCACTTCCAGCGGCACGGAGGGGACGGCGCGGCAGCCCCCGGCGTCGCACCCGACCGCCCCCGACTCGCCCGCCGTCAGGACGACCGTGGGGACGCCGAATCGGGCGCGCAGGCCCGCCGCGCGCGCCTCGTCCCCGCCGGACAGGCCGAACAGCAGGCCGGCGTCGTCGCGCCCGCAGAACAGCACGTCCACTGACCCGAGCAGCGGGGCCAGCGCGGCGGCGGCCACGTCCGGCGTCCACAGCCGCGCACGGTAGTTGACGTCCAGGGACGCGGTCAGCCCCCGCGCTCTGGCCCGGCGCAACGCGTCCGAGACGGCACCGGCGCAGGACGCGGAGAGTGCGGGCGTGATACCGCTGACGTGCAGGTGGCGGTGCCCCTCCAGCAGCGCGTCCGGCAGGTCGGCGGCCGAAAGAAAAGAAGCGGCGGAGCGGGCGCGGTCGTAGACGACGGTGGGCGCGCGCGGTCCCGCACCCGGCTCGGCGTAGAAGATGCCGACGCGCTCGTCGGGCGGCGTCCAGGCGACGTGTGAGACGTCGACATTGGCCGCGCGCAGCGCGCTCTCGATACGGCGGCCCAGGGGCGTGTCCGGCAGCCGGCTCACCCACGTCGCGGAAAGCCCCAGCGCGCAGAGGGCGGCGGCCACGTTGGACTCGCTGCCGGCCACCCAGACATCGAGCTGCGGTGCCTGAACCAGTCGCTGGTGCCCCGGCGGCGACAGGCGCAGCATCGTCTCACCGAAGGTGAGAACGTCCCGCCGCCCGTCACCGCTCGCACGGACCATGCCGTCAGTGTTCACAGCCGGGGCATTCACCAAGCCGGGGCCGGAATCCTTCGCCGCGGCTTTGCCACTCCTGCCGGGAACCAAAGCGCGGGCGAGTTGGGTACAATGACGATAGCATGGCAATCCTGCGGCGGATACAAATTGTGTTCTCGTGTCTCCTCGCCGTCCTTCTGGTCGGCGGGTCTGCCCTGCCTTCGCCTGCCGTCTGGCAGTGCCGCTGTGCCGCCCGCGTCGTGAGCGCCGCCGCCCCGCTCGCAGCCATGCCGTGTCACATGAGCGGCCGGAGGGGAATGGCCTGCTGCCGGCCTCAGAGCATGGTTGTTCGGGGAGACTCTTCCTCCAAGCCATCGCTCTCGCGCCCCGCCTGCCGGCCTACGCTCACCCGTCTGGCGGTGGCCTCCGCGACCGGCCTCACCGAGACACGCGCGAAACTGCGTCAGCGTCTGGCATCCGTGCCCGCGGCTTTCTCACCGGCCGCGCCCCTTCTTCCGCCCGCACCGACTACCCTCCCGCTCCGCCGGCACCCCTCGCCTGCGGCCGGCTTGCCCCTGTCAGCCCCTGAACACGTCCCCGGCCTCCGCGCGCCACCCTGCGCCTGACTTCCCACACCCGCCCGGTCGCCCCGTGCCGACCGCGTCGTCCTCCGCCTTCACCCTTTGCTTTCAGCATCTCTGTAGATCGTACAGGAGCCGTTATGATTCTCACACAGCCGTGTGCCGGGCGTTTGTTCGCCCTTGCCCTGTAGTTCCCCTGGGCGCACCCCGCGCCGGCGAGCGGGGTCCGGGCCGCACGCGGTATGCCGTTCACCGTGATCGGCGGGGTGCCCAAAACGCTGACGCCCGCGATGCTGGCCGCCGTCGGCAAGACCGAGACACCGGGGCAGACGTCGCCGTCCAAGGCCGCGTATCGTGCCGATGACCTGACCCTGCGTGTGCCGGTCCGCGCCGGCACTCCTGCCTGCTTCTGTTCCGTCCCCGGTCACGCGCCGGGCGGCATGTACGGGACGCTAATCGTTCGCTAGGCCGACCCGCTGAGAAAGAAGCGACCATGAAGCTGTTTCACAAAAAAGATGTCCCCCAGGACATGACCGATACAACCCAGGAGAGCGCGCCGGAGGAACCCAAGTCGCGCGAGGCCGCGCCGCAGGGCGTCTCGCGCCGCCGGTTCGTGACGGGCGTGGGCGCGGCGGCGGGTGCCGGGCTACTGCTGGGCAAGACCGCTGTGCCGGCCTGGGCCGATGGAACTGCCCCGCTGGACAAGCCGGCCTCGCCCTGGCCCGCGACCTTCGACCCCTCCGGGACGGCCCCGCAGTTCAATCCCCGTGAGATGCCTAAAGCCGGTGAGACGATCCACAAGTTCGAGATGACGGTCACCATCGGCGTCCACGAGATCGTGCCGGGCATCAAGGCGCACATGTTCCTGTTCAACGGCAGCTACCCCGGCCCGGTCATCCGCGTCCCGGAGAACGAGTGGGTGCAGGTGGACCTCATCAACAAGTCGCCCGAGAACCACACGATCCACTGGCACGGCATGATGCTGGAGAACGAGATGGACGGGGTGCCGTTCGGGACGCAGTGGCCGGTCTTCAACGGCCAGACCTACCGCTACCTGTTCCGCGCCCAGCCCGCCGGGACGCACTTCTACCACTGCCATGTGATGACCACGCTGCACCAGCAGGCGGGGCTTGTCGGCGCGCTGATCGTGGACGCCAAGAACGACATCGTGAAGAAGACGTTCCCCTATGAGCGCGAGTACACGCTGCTGCTCTCCGAGATTGACACCAACTGGGTCAACGAGCAGCTCAACGAGATGACCGGCATGGGCGAGACTATGGGGGCGATGAACAACAACATGGCGCTGATGGGCGAGATGAACGGGCGCATGATGGGCTGGTTCCAGGACAAGGAGGCGTTCCTGAAGGCCATCAAGGACGGCTACATCCCGGCGTACACGACCGCGATGGTCGGCCCCAACCGCGTCATCACGCCGAACTTCTTTATGATCAACGGCAAGTCGTACCCCATGACCGACCCGCTGATGATCCGTAAAGGCGAGAACATCCGGGTGCGGCTGATCGGGGGCGGGATGCAGCCGCACTACTTCCACCTGCACGGGCACGACTTCTGGCACGTCTGCCAGGACGGTGCGCCGCTGGCCTCGCCGATCCGCATCAACACGATCCCGGTCTTCCCCGGCACGACGTCGGACATCGTCATCCAGGGGACGAACCCCGGCTCGTGGCACTTCCACGACCACAGCGACCTGGCGACGACAAACAACGGCATCCACCCCGGCGGCATGATGACCATGCTGATGTACGAGGACGAGGAAAAGTACGGCGTGACGTTCAAGGACGTCATCCAGACCAACTCGTGACATCCTAACCTGCGAAGACAGGCTGAAAAGGAATCATAAATGATGCCACGCTCTTACCGATTGACCAGCATTTTGGTGGCTGCCCTGCTGGGGACCGCTTCTCTTGTTCCCCTGCGAACGCAGGCAGCGGTTGATATAGCGAAACTGCGCCAGGCAGCTGCGTTTCCGACATTGACTTTGAGCCCTTCAATCTCGTTTAACGCGTGGGCAGGCTATCGTTCTTCGTCAGACCAGCGCGACCTGCTGGCAGAAATCGCCGTCATTCAAAAGGCATTGACCGGGAAAGACGCCGATGCCGAACGTTACCTTCGGCTGGGCAAACTTTATCAGGAAGGCAATGACCCAGTGCGCGCGAAAGAAGCGTATTCCAAATCGGCAGCACTGTGCCGCCATCAGGCAGCGGAACGGCCAAAAGACGGGACAGTGCTGGCTGCATTCGGCACTGCGTTGGCCGCCGCCAAACAAATGGCGGAAGCCGAAACAGTCCTGCGCCGGGCAGTTCGGATCGCGCCGCGTCAGGCAAGCGCTTGGACGGCGCTCGGAGACTTTCTGAGCGGCCGAGCAGCTGCGGCGCTGCTGCCGCCGTCTTTTGAGCGTGATGAAGTAGATCTTGGGTTCGCGTTTGGGGCGGCTCCAGCGGGGATGCCCGAGAAACAGCATACGTTCGTGGCGAAGTATGGACAGGTCAAGCCGACAGCAGCGCAGATTGCGCGTTCGCTGGCTCTGTTGGACGAGGCCCGCACTTGCTATGATCAGGCAGTCGCAAGCCGGCCGCTGAGCGCGGCTGCATTCTTGCAGCGAGCAGGATTTAGAATGTCCATAGGTCCGGTGCTGCATGGCATGCTCACTGCCCTCCAACCCGGAGGAACAGTGGATATGGCGACAGCCTTGCAAAGCGGTGTCAGAGAGATGGCCTCTACATACTCGTCTTCGCCCGGCCTGTCCGATCTGACGGAGGCCGCTCATCTCGCCCCCAACACCTTAACAGACGTGGACATGTCGGCCATGTTCCACACCCTGTCGTTTGTGATGCAGTACGGTCAAACGCATGACATGACAAACGGACTTCCCTGGGATACTTTGACGGAAGAGACGCGGCGGCCCGTTCAGGAGGCAATGCGCCCGCTGGAACATTTGGCAGAAAGCGCGGATACGAATAAGGATACGGCGGCCAAGGCGTCGGAAGCAGCAGGAGTCATTTGGCTGCTCACGGGCAATTGGAAAGCGGCCGAAACGCCTCTACGCCGCGCCATCGCTCTTGATCCGCGCCGCGCCGATGCCTGGGACGCACTCACCCTGATTATGATTTCTGCCAAACGGTACGCAGAATTGACTTCGATTTTGGAGGCGCGGGTCAAAACCCAAGATACAGCGCGCAGCCACCTGCTGCTGGCGAAAGCTTATAGCAAGGCAAATCAGCCTGAGAAGGCAGCAGCGCAGGTGCAGGCCGCGCTCAAGGTCAACCCAGAAGACCTCGCCGCCAACATGGCACAGGCCGCCCTGCTACTCCGGCGCAGTGATAACCCTGCCATGCTCACCGAGGCCGGGAAGCAGCTTGTTAGAACGGGCGATTTGTACCGCAAGACACCGACGCCGGACAATTGGAGCAGCTACACGCTCTTGTTGAGCATCTATAGCGCTCTGACCGGCAGCGAGTTGCAGGCAAGGCAGCATCTGAACGAGATTTTGCAGCGCGATAAAGCCAATGAGGCGGCAAAGCAAGCGCTGGCAGCCCTGGGTCCAGAGACCCTGAATTAGCGTCGCGAACTTGCTGGTGTCGAAAGGAGACATAACTGTTGATAAAATTCCCGTTAAGGGCTGTTAAGCCAAGAGCGAGACGCAAAGAAAGTGGCTGCGCCACCAGACACACTCTCAGGGCCGTCACGGGGGCAGCCGCATTGGCGCTGGCCGTTTCTGCGCCGCATGGGGCATTCGGACAGGCGCAGCAGGTGCCCATCCCTGAGCAGCCGAGCGTCGCCCCGCAGATCGAGATCGCCGGCACCGGCGTCGGCACCCTCGACCTGGGCCGCTCCCGCAACGCGCTCCCGGACGGCGGCAGGGCCAGCGGCAGCCAGATCAACATCTCCGACTCAGCCCTGGTCGTCGGGGCGGCGGAAAGGCTCTACAAAGGCGGGATCGGCAGCCTCAACGTCGGCGGGCTGGCGCTGGATCAGACCAACGTGGGGCGCGGGACGCAGCTTTTTCTGCATCAGGCATACGTAGACTACCAGACGCAGACCCTGGAAGCGTATGTCGGACGTACGGATAACCCGACCGCCCAGGTCGTGACGTTCCCGACCCTGCGCGGCGACGACCTGATCACGTTCACGAACCTGCTCGACCCGTTCTCGGACGGCCAGAACGTCGAGGAGCACCGCTATTCCAACGTCGGCGCGGTCACGCTCAACCAGAAGCTGACGACATTTGAAAACTTTCATGTCCAGCACCTGATAGACAGCGCGGGGACGAGTACGCCCGGCGATACCGGCCTGAACTCCTACGGTGTCAGCTTTCAGTACCTGGGCCTGCCGGGCCTGGAGGCGGTCGAGAAGGTGATCTCCTACGGGGGCGGCTACGAGCACCGCTCCGTCGCCCGCGCCGACGGGGGCCGCTCCGACGCGGTCTACGCGGGCGGCGTCCTCAACCTGAAGCCGAGCCTGGTCAACCTCGTGGACCTGCGCGTCCTGGACAACTACACCTTCGGCAACGGCCTGCGCGGCTTCCGGGGCACGCCGGACACGTTCCGGGCGAACGCCAACGCGGTCACGGCGGCGGTGCGCTACCTGCACAGCCCCTTCGGCAAGCCGGCCTATCAGGTGTCGCTGACGGCGGGCTACAAGCGCTACGACCGCATTGGCGGCGCGGATTCGGTGGGAGCGGCTTTGACAGGCGTGAGGCGGCTCGGCGACGGCTTCGACGCCGTGGCGCAGTACGTCTACCAGCATCGGGGCAACTCCCTCGCGGCGGCCTACGGCGGGGCGCACGAGGAGAACAGTGTGCAGGTGGGCTTCATCTTCAACTTCGACACGCTGTTCAACCGCAGCGTCGGGCCGCGCCGCTCGCTGCTGAACTTGCAGCACCAGTATATTCCGAACTGAGACTTCTATGAACACGAAAACGCTTCTGACTATTTCTGCACTCGCGTTGGGGCTGCTTCCGATGGGACTGCCAGCCCGCGCGGATGCCATGAGCGGCATGGACATGGGCGGCGTGAAGACGGCACGGAAGCCCAAAGCCGCGTCCCTTTCTGTGACGGCGACGGTCAACCCCGCCGCTCCCCGGACGGGCGACAACACGCTCGACCTGACGATCCTGGACGCCACGGGTAAGCCGGTGACGGGCTTGAAGCTGACCACAACCGTGGCGATGACGAGCATGGACATGGGCACGTCTCATCCTGCTGTGACGGAGAAGGGCGGCGGGCGCTACACCGCGAAGGTCAATTTCGGCATGGACGGCCCCTGGCGCGTGGTCGTCCGCAGCCAGGGGAACAAAGTCGCCGCGCTGGACTTTGATGCCGGCGCGAAGACGCCCTGGAAGTCTCCGCAGATCAAGACGGCATTGGCACCGCCAGGCGTACACGCTGCCCCCGCCCAGGCGATGCCAAGCGCGGACAAGGCCCCCACTGCTGACGGCATGACCAGCAAGGGCAGTATGCCGGGGATGGATACGGGCGGGATGAACATGGGCGGAATGAAGACGGGCATCGCCGACATGAAGACCGCCACCGTTCCCCAGTTGCAGGAGAAGGGCACCTATACGGCCACCGGCAGTGAGGACTGGAAGGCGCAGACAGGCTTCGGTCACAACGCGGGCATGGTCGGCATGATGAATCAGATGATGGTCGGCGGCAGCGGCATGGAGGGCATGAAGATGGCCCCCATGCACATGAAGTTCGATGAGCAGAACTACGCCAAGCCGACCGGCGACGATGCCGGCGCGGGCGACATGGCCGGGATGGACATGGGCGGCAAGCCCGGCGGCATGGGCAAGGCTGACAACAGCGGCAACCCCGGCGGCATGGCGGGCATGAAGATGGACACCCCGCCTGCGGCCAATCGGAACGCTCCGGCTGAGGGCGGCCGGTCTATGTCGGGCATGAACATGACCGCGCCGACGGGCGGAAACACCCCCGCAGCATCCGCCCCAGTGCAGATCACGGCGACCACGGCCTCCGCCCCCAAAGCCGGCGATAACACGCTGACTATCAGCCTCACCGGCGCGCAGGGCAAGCCCGTCAATGGAGCCACGATCACGACAAGTGTGGCGATGACGAGCATGGACATGGGCACCACCCATCCCGCTGTCACGGAGACGGGCGACGGCAGATACACCACCACGGCCACTTTCAGCATGGCAGGCGCGTGGCGGGTGAAGATAAAGGTCACACAACCCGGCCAGAAGCCCCAGACCAAAGCCTTCGACTTCGCCGCCCGATGAAAGGCCGCCGCTGGAACCATTCTCTTCGGCGACCCGTTCAAAAAGTAGGCCGTCGCTCACGACGCCTGCGCTCACGCAGGCACTGCCCAAAAGGAACACCCGCATGAAGCCGCTCTTACTGACGACCGTTGCCCTCGCACTGCTCCCCGGCGCGGCACTCGCCGCCCCCGGCCACCCGGCTCCCACCAAAAAGGCCGCCCTTGTCTGCCCGGTTTCGGGCACCAAGATCGCCTCCGCCGCGAAGGCCTACAACCACGAGGTCTACAAGGGCAAGACCTACTACTTCTGCTGCCCCGAGTGCAAGCCAGTGTTCGACAAGAACCCCGGTAAGGTGATCTCCGATGCCGCCAAAGGCAAGTACCGACCGATGTAGCTTCGCCCTCGACTGTCATCCCGCTCTCGACCCTGAAAGGAACCCACCCCGATGAAGATGATCCTCGCCACGGGCCTCGCCCTGTCCCTGCTCCCTTTGGACGCGGGCGCCGCGCCCGCCCACCACGCCACGAAGGCACACGCCAGAATGGCTGCGACCATGTACCAGTGCCTGAAGTGCCACATGAAGGTCTCGGCGGCCACGGCCAAGAAGGACGGCTACAAAGACCCAATGGACGGCGGGAAACTCGTGCCGGTTGCGACAACCCCAGCCAAAACAGCCCCTGCCGGCAAGCCGATGGGCGGGATGAAGATGTAAAACTGCACAGCAGCCCCGGTCACGAACCAGGGCTGCTTGCTTACCTACTCCCTGTTCTTCCATATCTTCTATTGTCAGTAAAATAACCGTGCCCGCTCGGTTTAACTATCAAAATAGGGTAGTGGCTTAGTGCCGACAGTTGTAGAGTTTTGGAGTGTACAAGGAATGCCCTTATAGGCTGTTAAAACAGAGTGTTTTCGCTGCCGTCCAATCCACTGTTCCAAAATTGGAGTGGTAAAAACTGTCGGCATTGAGCCACTACCCCGCCTGACATTAGGCTTTCAGCACTCGCTCTAATCGGAACGAGTGCTGACAGAAACGCTGCGGTGGCGATCCGAAGTGTTGAGCAACACCCTTCAGGGCTTGACAATATACCCGCCCAGGGTATATAACGTTATTGTAAAGCATACCCCCAGGGAGTATAAAGAACGTGGAAGCGCAGGTTCGCAAGGACATCAAGACCCGCGGCAACCGCATCGCGGGTCAGTTCGCCGGCATCCAGCGCATGATCGAGGAAGACCGCTACTGCGTGGACATCCTTAACCAGATCGCTGCCGTGCGTTCCGCTCTCGACGCGCTAGGCATCAAGCTTTTGAGCGAACACTTAGAGTCGTGCGTCCTGGGCCACGGCACGGATACCGCCCACGCGGACACCGAGCCGATGAGCCGGGAGCAGTTACTGGACGAGATGCGGGCGGTGCTGTCGAACTTCCTGAAATGACGAGGCGAGAAAAGGAGACAAGAACAATGCAAACTGAGACTCTGGATGTTCAGGGCATGTCGTGCGGGGCGTGCGTCGGGCACGTCACGCGGGCTTTGCAAGGACTGGACGGTGTTCAGTCCGCGCAGGTCAGCCTGCAAGACAAGCAGGCCGTCGTCACCTATGACCCCGCCAAAGTGCAGGTGGCGCGGATGGCGGAGGCGGTCGCCGATGAGGGCTACGAAGCATCACCTCGCGCATAAGGCGGCAGGCGCTGGGGGAGTAGGTTTCTGCTCCCTCACACCGGCGCGGTGCGATTGGAAGGAAAGAACAAAATGGCTCAGATTGCAAGCCCGGAACAGGCGGAGACCTGCACCCTTGACCTGCAAGGAATGCACTGCGCCTCCTGCGTCGGGCGCATCGAGCGCTCGCTAAAAAAGGTCGTAGGCGTTGAGAAAGCAGACGTGAACCTGGCGACGAACCGCGCCAGCATTACCTATGATCCGGCCCAGGCGTCGCCGGCGGCGATGGTCGCTGCCGTCGAGAAGACCGGCTACGGCGCGGCGGTGGTGGCCGACACCAAACCAAAGGAGACGCAGGCTCCGGGGCGGGACAAGGCTTTGCTCAACCTGGTCGGGGCGGCTCTCCTGACGCTTCCCGTGCTGATTCTGTCCATGACCAGCATGGCGGCCCCGCACACGACGAACCCGCCGATGCCCGGCATGGAGATGGCGGGCCGGCCTGCATGGGCCGAGTGGCTGTTCGCCGCACTGACCACCGTGGTCGTGTTCGGCTTCGGCAGGCAGTTTTTTATCGGGGCCTGGAACGCGCTGCGGCACGGCGGCGCGGCCACGATGGACACTCTGGTGGCCCTCGGCGCGTCCGCCGCCTATTTCTACAGCTTGGCCGAACTGGTCTGGGCACCCCATCCGCAAGTCTACTTCGAGACGGCAGCCACCATAGTCACGCTGATCCTGATGGGCCGCCGGCTCGAAGCACGGGCCAAGCGGCGGGCGACGGATACCATCCAGTCGCTGATTGCGCTGACCCCGAAGACGGCACGGCTCGTCACCTCAGACGGCGAGCGAGACGTGCCCCTGGACAGCGTAAGGCCGGGCGACATGCTGCGTGTCCGCCCCGGCGAGAAGCTGGCGGTGGATGGGGTCGTCACCGAAGGAAGTTCGGCGGTGGACGAGTCCATGCTGACCGGCGAGAGTCTGCCCGTCGAGAAGGCGGGCGGCGACAAAGTGATCGGGGGGACGGTCAACAAAAACGGGACGCTGCTGTACCGGGCGACCGCGACCGGGGGGGGCACGGTTCTGGCGCACATGGTGCGGCTGGTCGAGGAGGCCCAGGGGAGTAAAGCCCCCGTGCAGCGACTGGCGGATCGGGTTTCCTCCGTGTTCGTCCCCGCCGTGCTGGGCGTCGCGCTCGTCACGTTCCTGGTCTGGTTCTTCGGCCTCCACGCCGGGATCGCGGGCGCGCTGACGCCTGCCGTGGCTGTCCTGGTGATCGCCTGCCCTTGCGCCCTGGGCCTTGCCACACCGACCGCCATCATGGTCGGCACCGGGCGCGGGGCGGCGCTGGGCATCCTCATCAAGAACGGTGAAGCGTTGGAACGGGCGCACCGGATCAGCCGCATCGTCTTCGACAAGACGGGCACGATTACCGAGGGCCAGCCCGTGCTGACGGACGTGGTGCTGCACAACGGCCTCGACCGCCGGGGACTACTGCGGCTGGCGGCGGCGGCGGAACGCGGCTCTGAACACCCCCTGGCGTCGGCCATCGTCGAGGGCGCGGACGCCGAAGGGCTGGCGGGCAGCGCGGAGACGTTTACGAGCGTCACGGGGCTGGGAGTCCGGGCTATGGTAGATAGCCGCGACGTACTTGTAGGGACTGCCGCGCTGCTACGAGAGTCGGGGGTGGTCATCCCCGAAGCGGCCACGGCGGACATGGCGCGGCTGGAAGCGGAAGGCAAAACCTCGGTGCTGGTCGCCGTGGGGCGCGAGGAGGCCGGTGTCTTGGCCGTCGCAGACACCGTGCGGCCTGGGGCCAAAGACGCCATTGCGCGGCTTCACGGCATGGGACTGAGCGTTGCCCTGCTGACCGGCGACAGCGAGCGCGTGGCCCAGGCCGTCGCGCAGCAGGTCGGCGTTGATGAAGTGCGGGCGGGGGTGAGGCCCGACGGCAAGGCGGCTGCCGTCAAAGCCTGGCAGGAAGAAGGCGAGGCGCGGGTGGCGATGGTGGGTGACGGCGTGAACGACGCCCCCGCGCTGGCGCAGGCCGATCTGGGGGTGGCAATGGGCAAGGCGACGGATGTGGCGATGGAGGCCGCCGACATAACCCTGCTGCGGGCCGACCTGAACGGCGTAGCTGACGCAATTTTGCTGTCCCACCGGACGATGAAGATCATCCGCCAAAACCTGTTCTGGGCGTTCATCTTCAACGTCATCGGCATCCCGCTGGCCGCCATGGGTCTGCTGAACCCGATGCTGGCGGCCCTGGCGATGGCTTTTTCCAGCGTGACGGTCGTGACCAACTCGCTGCGGCTCAAGACGGCGCGGCTGTGACAAAGGGAGGTTTATGATGCCCTGGCTGGGTCAAAGCTTGTACGAAGCGGCGGCGATGTTCTGGGAGGTGCTGTGGGCACTGGTGCTCGGCTTCGCCCTCTCCGCCGCGTTGCAGGTGTTCGTGAGCAAAGGCCGCATGACGCGCGAGTTCGGCACGACCAATTTCCGCTCTGTCGCGCTGGCGACCGCCTTCGGCGGGGCCTCCTCGTCGTGCTCCTACGCCGCCGTTGCCGCAGCCCGCTCCGCCTTCCAGAAGGGCGCGGCGCTGGTGCCGACGCTGGCCTTCATGTTCGCGTCCACTAATCTGATCTTGGAACTGGGGATCGTGCTGTGGCTGCTCATGGGCTGGCGGTTCGTCCTAGCCGAGTTCGTAGGCGCTTTCGAGCTGATCGGCGTCATGTGGCTTCTGGCCACCGCGCACCGCTGAAGCCTACCCGACACAGGCACGGCCAGTCGGCGCTAGTCTTCCCCATCCCCGTGGTCGTGCGGGGCGTCGGGGCCGGAGGGCAGCGCGCCCATCAGGCCGCTGTCCATGTCGCCCATCATCGCCGCCGCGCCCTCGCTCTGCTCGCGGCGCTGGGCGTCAGACAGCAGGGCGGCGCAGGGCGTGCCGAAGCGGGGCCGGGCGAAGGGCAGGTGCGTGTCGCCGCGGGCGAGGACGTGCGAGCCGTTGGTCATGCCCGAGATTGAATCCACCGTCTCGGCGGCGTTCGGGTCCGCCCCCCACCGCGTAAAGGAGCGGGCGTTGCAGTAGTGGCCGACGAACGACCGGCGCACACGGTCGACGGTCCAGTTCTGCTTGGACCGGTGCAGGATGTGGCCGCCGAAGAAGACCACGTCGCCGGCGCGGGCCGAGACCAGGACCTGGTCGTAGCGGTCGGCGATGCGGCTCAGGTCGTTCTTGTCGTCGTCGGGGTCCGAGACGCCGCCGACGCGGGCGATGCCGCCCAGGTCGCCTTGGCCGAAGCCGTAGCCGTCGCCGGGCGGGTACACCGGCTCCGACCCGCTGCCCTTCGCCATCCACATCGCGCCGTTCCGCTCGTCCGCGTCGTCAATGGCGATCCACGCGCCGCAGAGCGTGTCCGGCTGGGTGGGGATATAGAAGCTGTCCTGGTGCCAGCCCTGGCCGGGCTTGCCGGCGGGCTTGAGGAACAGCATGGACTGGAGGGCCAGGATGTCCGGGCCGGTCAGGGCCTCCAGCACGTCCAGGACGCGCGGATGGAGCAGGTATCGCTCGTGGAGTTCCAGCCGACGGTGCAGCATGTGAATCCGCAAAAAATACTGTACTTTTTCGTCGGGCGACAGGTGCGCGGGCGGCGCTTCCAGCCCCTGAACGGCGGTCCCGCTGCCCGGCGTCGTGCCCTCGGCCATCGTGTGCGTCTGCTCGGGCAGTCGGCCCTGCATCAGGTCCTCGGTGTGCCGGCGCAGCTCAGCGACCTCGGCGGGGGACACGAGATTTCGGACGACGAGAAAGCCGTCGCGCTTGAATTTGATGTACTCTTCAACGGAGACGCGGTAGCGGTCCGCTCGCTCTGTGGGGATGGGAGGCGGGGCGGCCTCAGTCTGCGCTCCGGGTCTGTCGAGTGTCAGGGTCATTGGGCGAGGCTCCTTGTCCGCTGTCGGTACGGCCATTATATCCGCCGCCGCCCCCAACGGGAATGCCCAGGCATGGTGGATGCATGACGGGAATTGATTTTCGGCGGCTACTTGTACTTCGCGCCGGCGGCACCCAGGGCGGCGGCGACCGTCGCGCCGTCGGTGGCGTTGAAGGGGCTGTTGTCGATGGTCCACATGTTGACGGACGCGGAGCCGCCGCCCGAGGCGTCCGTCGTCGCGGTCGGGCGCAGGGACTTGACGTGGCCGTCGCAGAACAGGTAGTTGCTCAGGCTGGTATGCCCCGCGTAGACGCCATTGCTCGCTATGTTGGTGATGTCGGTCTGCCAGTCCTGCTTGTCTATGTTGCTCTCGACCACATGGATGACTTGAGCGGCGGAGGCGATGGAAGCCAGCGGCGTCCCCGCCCCATCTGTCGGCCCGAACGGCGACTTGGTGTTGACGCCGCCGTTCGTGTAGCTGCCCCGGTAGTCGTTGCTGATGCTGTTACCCGCCGAGCTGTACGACAGATTTTTGTTGGGGTTCGAGGGGCATAAAAACACCCCGCCGCTCTTGATGAACGGCTGCACCTGGTACTGCCAGCCCTGGCAGGGCGAAGCGTCGCATCCGTTGCCGATGGGTGGGTAAGCCTCCTCGTTGTCCTGGGTGTACTGGGTCAGGGCCAGCCCGATCTGCTTGAGGTTGGACTGACACGACGCGCGGCGGGCGTTCTCACGGACTTTCTGGAACACGGGGAACAGGATGGCTGCGAGGATGGCGATAATGGCGATCACGACGAGCAGCTCGATCAGCGTGAACGCCTGGACGGAAGCCCGGCGGCGGTGACAACAGGTGATCATGGTAAGATTTTCCTTCAGGCAACGAGACTGAGCCATTATAGCAGTTCCGGCTTGGTCCTGCTATGCCGGCGATTGACGGCTTCAAGGCCGCGACACGTCAAGAATGGACACGCCGCACACGCGACGGCCTACGAAAGAGGCAGCGAGACTCGCACCAGGCGGGTCAAGGGAGGGGAGTCGCCGGCCTGGATGCGGCGGCGGACTTCGCTCGGCGGCAGGCCGAAGGCGTCCCGGAAGACGCGCGAGAAGTGGAACGGGCTGGCGAAGCCGCACAGGGAGGCGATCTCGCCCACGGAGTAGTTGGAGCGCGCGAGCAGGCCGGCGGCGTGGTCCAGCCGGGCCAGGCGGACGGTCTCGGCGGGGGAGTGGCCGACCGAGACCCGGAAAAGACGGCACAGGTGCTCCGGGGTGACGCAGGCGGCTTGGGCGAGCTGCGAGAGGCTGAGCCGCCGGGCAGGCTCCGCCTCCAGGGAGCGGTACAGGAAGTCACACGCCCGCTCCACGGGTTCCGGCCAGGTCTCACGCCCGACGCCGCCCGCCGCGAGGTCGCCGGACAGGAACACGCTCAGGAGGGCGGCGATGGTCAGGCGGCACTGCCGGGCGTCTTCCTTCCCCTGCCAGGTCAGCAGGTGGCGGAACAGGGGGCGCGCGAGGTCATCAGGGGGCGTCTGGCGGACGATGGGCCACCGGTCGGGCGGCGGCCAGTCGCCGGGGAGGGCGTGGATCTGGAAATGGAAATAGCCGTGCCGGGTCCGCCGGTGCCGGTCCCACTGAAAGAAGTCGGTGATCGACTCCACCTCGCCGGGCCGGCACAGCACCAGGGAACCCGCCGGGGCGGCCACGGCGTCCCCGCCCCGGCGGTACTCGGCGTCGCCCTCGATCATCCAGACGAACTCGTAGTCGCGCAGGAGTCGCGGCCCGAAGGACGCCCCCGGCGGATAGGTCGCCACGCCGCTGCCGCTCGGCAGTCCGACTTCCAGGGTTGAGTGCATGGTCTTCGCTCCGCCTCAGTATACACCCCTCGATTATATATCCCGCCGCGCCTGCGCCCATCAACCCGCCACGGTCAACGCGAGCGGCGCGGGGTATAACAGAGGGAACGGAGAACAACCCATGACAAGCGAACAACCAGAACTGCAAGTCACAATTGCT
>JAABUV010001353.1_pt1 | contig 35541 bp, 30 predicted proteins | sample 5559971 | NCBI WGS metagenome assembly JAABUV01 (sample SAMN10711881, study PRJNA513362) | rock metagenome | isolation source: Antarctica rocks | place: Antarctica: Victoria Land, Knobhead nord | collected 2015-12-19
GCCGCCGGCGACGCCGCGCCGGTGTTGGCGGCGTCGGCCGGCGCCGGGGCGGCGGCGTCGGCGGGGGCGGCGGCGGGCGCGAGGGCGGGCGCCGCGGCCGCGTCGGCCGCGTCGGCCGCGGGCGGCTCGTCCAGGTTCAGCGCCCAGCCGACGCAGGCGGGCCGCGCGTGCCAGGCGCTGGCCGGCGTGCGGCCCCAGGCGACCAGGCGCGCCAGGAACGCCAGCACCTCGGCCGGGTCACGCAGCGTGTACGCGGCCTCCGTCGCCTTGGCCTGCGCGCGGCGGCGCGCGCGCTTCCCGTGTCAGTGCCTCCCCCAGCATCCATGCACAGCAAACACACTGATGTGGACGGCCTTTGCTTGCACACCTCGTCGCTTGCACACCTTGCGCAGCATACATGCGGCCTGGGCAACGCGTGCTGCAGTGATGCAGCCTACCTCATGGGCAGCGCACTATTCGTGTGCTGTTTGCAGGCTGCTGCAGCCCTTCAGCGCAGCGCTGCCACCGCGGCGGCCCGGGCTGCCATGGCGTGCTGTCAGCCTGACGCGGCACTGGCAGATGGTAACCGGGGCGGCTGCGGGAGCCCGAAGGGGCACCTCGATGTGCTGCCGCATGCTGCCACGCCGCGGCGCCTGCCGTGCACCGACACATGCAAGAGCAAGTCGCATGGTGCCGCTGCGCGCGCCTTGGACGAGACCAGGATGCCGACGCCGCCCGCGGGCCGCTCGCGCAGCACGCGGAAGGCGTCCTCGTCGGTGCGGTCATCGCCGATGTAGATCGGCAGCACGTCCGCCTCGCCGCCGCCCAGGCCCAGCGCGCCCAGCAGGTGCACGAGCGCGCAGCCCTTGTGCCAGTCCACCTGGCGCGGCGGCCGGCCCGCGCGTCACGCTCCCGGCGCGCCCCGCGCACGCCCCAGCCGGCGGCCCGCATGTCGGTGTGCTCCGCCTCAGCAGCGGCGCGCAGCGTCGCGCCGGGCCGTTCTCCCAGCACGCACTGGCGCACATCGCAGGCCGGCGACCTATTACGTCACTGGCCTGAAACTTGGCGCGGGCCTTTCGCAACGTTGAGGGACAACACGGCCCATGCTTGCCGTTTGCCCGCGACAGCACGACAGCAAGCAGCCCGCTCCCCGGCACATCCGCGCAGCAGCAGAGTCCTCCTGCGCAGGCCTCCCGCGCAGGACCGCCTGACAGCCTCGGAAGGCGCGCGCGGCGCGTGCTCGGAGCAGGGTTAGGGTCAGGCCCCCTGGGGCGCCGCGCCTGCGGCTTTATCTCGAACACCTTGCGCCCGCGCGACGCATGCAGCTCGGCGCGCGCGCGCAGCGTGGCCTCCACCGCGCCCAGCACCGCGCCGTACTGCTCCGCCTCGCAGTTGCGGAAGTGCACGCTGACGCAGAACTTGTTGTGCTCCACGCTCGCGCCGGGGATGCCAGCCACGCTGCGCGCGCATGTCGTTCTAGGGTTAGGTTATGTTTTAGGATGTTGTTCCGCCTCGCAGTTGCGGAAGTGCACGCTCACGCAGAACTTGTTGTGCTCCACGCTCGCGCCGGGGATGCCGGCCACGCTGCGCGCGTCGCGCCGCCGGGCATCGAGGGCGGCCCAAGCGCGCACGGCCGGACGCTCAAGCCTTTAGCCTCTAGTCCTCCAGCCCTTGCCTTCATGAGGGGGCAGCACTGACGCCGAGCTAAGACAGGGCCCCGCCACAGCACGCTGCACAGATGCCGATCGGCCAGCGAGGGCGCAGGTAGGGTCTGCCAGGGCCCTGACTGGGGCCGCACCGCGCGACCAGCTCCGAGTATACCTCGTCCATGATGGGCCCGAAGCGCGAGGCCGGCTGGAATGCCAGCGCTTCGCCGGCGTGCGGGCCGCCCTGGCGCGCGCGGCCGGGCCCAGCCTCACGCTCTGCGCGGCCTCCGCCCTGCACGCGTCCCGACCCGCGCACAACCGACCCCCAGCGTGTTGTTGGTACGGAGCTGACAACTGTACAACAAAAGCAAGCAGCGGCGCGTGCACAGGTCCACTGCGCGGCAGGGCGCCTCCACGCCCGGCGCGCGCCGCGACCCCGCGGCGCCGCCGGCGGCGTGGCGCGGCGGGGGCGCCGGCGGGGCGCGCGCACCCGCGGCCCGACGATGTCCATGCCGTGGCTGCCCGCGTAGTACAGCTCCTTGAGCTGCACAAATGACTCCACCTTCTCCCGCCCGCGGCCGCTGATGATCGCCGTCGGGAACAGGCGCGCGGTCGCGCGCACCGCGGCGCGCATCTGCGCACCGCGCAGCAACCGCCGCTCGCTCGCACTCACATGGGCGTGGGCGCTGTGCATCGTGGCAGCAGAGCGCGTGCGGGCGGTGCCGAGGCAAGCGACTGCTGGAGCGCCGCGGGTACCGGCATGACTAGCGACGTGCCTTGCGCCCCGACTCGGCACCTTTGCAGGACGGGCGCACTTTGATAGGACAGGCGCAGGCGCGCGGGGCGGCGCGGCGCGGCGCGCCTGATCGGACATGTATGCGCGGTCGGGGTTTTTTACAATCGGCGTCAGCGTGCCGTCATAGTCCAGGAACACGGCCACGCGCCGCCGCCGCGCCGCCTCCAGGAACGCGTCAAACTTCTCCAGCACGCACGGGTGCTCCGCCTGCGGGGCCCCCGCGCGCGCGGCGGTCAGACGCGCGCGCCATGCGCGCGCGCAGCGCGCCCGCCCCGGCCCGCCCCGCCCCACACGCATTCTCGCCTTCTGCCGCGCAGCCGACGAGCACAGCCCGCTCCCGCACGGCCCCGGCGCAAGCGCGCCGCAGCCGCCCGGCGGCGCGCGGCCAGCATGCCTGTGCAGGAGCGGGTCTGAGAGCGCCCCGGGGGGCGGCGCGCCTTCCACGCGCGGAGCTCCGCCTCCTCCTGGGCCTGGGCGGCCTCGGCCTCGGCCAGCTGCCCGGCATGGCACGCGCGCAGCACGAGCGCGGTGTCCACCTTCTTGCGCAGCAGCTCCACGCTCTCGTCCTCGTAGCTCAGCTCGAAGGACGCGCGCTCGCGCAGGACGCACGCCAGCGGGCCCGCCGCCTGCAGCGCGGCGCCCAGCGCGGCGGAGGCCTGGCGCTGCATTGCGGCGGCGCCGCCTGCTGGACCTGCCCCCACCGGGGTCACGCGCGCGCAGCCCGTCCCAGCTCGGCCGCCCCCCGCCCGGCCGGCCTTGCGCGGCCCCGGCGCGGCCGCGGGCAGGGCACGCCCCGCAGCGCTACGCCCGCCCCATGCCCTGGGTTTGCGGCCCGGCCGGGGGCCCCGCTCGCGCCTGCGCGCAGCTGCTCAGACGCGGCCCCGCTCTCTTCCAGAACGGCTGTGACCCCTCCCGCTGTCCACGAAATGCTCTGCTGCTGCACGGCCCCTCCCCAGGTCCGCGCCTACGCTGCAGTCAGGCCCGAGCCTCTCAGCGAGAGTGCACTTTTCCCGCGCGCGTGCTGTTCAGTTGCTGTGCTCGATGTCTTTTCTTTTGCCAGACGCAATGTGGTCCTTGCATGCGTAACGGTATTGCACGGTCCTCCATACCGTAGACTGCCTCCCGTGCCTCAAAGTTGATGCCATGCAGGGGCGTGAGAGGAGGCGAACGCGCCGCACCACGGGAGCATGCAGGCCATTCTGAGGAGGGTCAGGCTGGGCACAGTGAGGAGGGGGCAGGCAGTGCACAGTAGGGAGAAGGAGGGGAGAGGTCAGCAGCCACAGTACGTTGACCCCGTCGTGAGGCGTTTGTACACAAACGGCCAGCCAGATGCACAGCCTAGCACACAAATTGCCACGGTCACAGGCGCGCCGGACTGGATGGGAGCCGCAAGACAGCCCAGTGCGACGGCCACTGGGCTATGCGGAGAGGCCAAGAGAACAGCCCCTCACATGCAGGCCTGCACTGCAGCACCCCCATGGCACACAGGACGCATGCTGGCCCCTTCGAAAGCGCCTGCAGGGCATCGCACCCCCGCGCGCCCAGTCCTGGCAGTTAACATGACTGCCAGACCCCGTGCCCCCTGCTCCCGCCCCAACAAGCTGCAAAGCAACCCGCACGCCGCGCAGCCGCTCATGCGGCCTCCACCTGGGTGGCGATGAGGTCGGCTGCCTCCTGCGCGCAGGCGCCCCCGCGTCAGCCGCGCGCCTGGGCTGCAGCAGCCTCCCGGGGGCCACCCGCTACTCATTGCCTATGTGCAAGGCCTTCGGTGCTCTGGGGGCTCCACCGCTCGGCATTTCTGCAGCTCTCAATCAGCAGCCCAGGCGGCACACGCAAACAGTACTTCCTTTGAGAAACAGGGAGGCAGCCTTTTGCCTGCAGGCTGCCTCCCTCACGCGCAAGCGCTGACGCTCCCAAGCTGCTCTGGCCAGGGACCATAACGCGTGTTTAAAGACCGCAAAACCATCCGCCGTTGCGCCACAGGCCCGCGGCGCCCAGGCGGCGCCGCGCCTGCACGGTGCTGATCTTCTCCGCGCCCTCCTCGTCCAGCTGCAGGTCGAACTTCTCCTCGAGCGCCATCATGATCTCCACCGTGTCCAGCGAGTCCGCGCCCAGGTCCACAAACTTGGACTCGGCGGTCACCTTCTCCAGGTCGGTGCCCAGCTGCTCCGCAATGATCGAGCGCACGTCGTCGAGCACCTGCGCGCGCGCCGCCCCCCCCGCGTCGGACACCATTCGCGCGGCGCCGGATGCAAATGCGAGCAGCTCGCGAGCGGATTGAGGTCGGCGGGGGCCCAGCAGCCTCTTGGTCGCTAGCCGCACACCCCTGAACACCTGCACAGCCAGTGCTGCCTAGCTGGTCAGCCTGTGCAGGACAGCGCGCAGGTCGCCTCCCGTCTTCCTGGCCAGCAGCACCCGCACGCGCTCGCGCAGCAGCCTAGATAGACGCCAAACATACAGACCACCAGGCGGCCACGTTATGGTGGCTCAGCGCATATCGGCTGACCCCGCACGGGCGGCCGCGTCCCCTGCCCAATGCCGCACGCACAAGGTGGCAGGCCCAACCGCCACTCTTGCCGGTGCACTCCCCACCAGCAGGACACCCGCGCACGTCTCCACACTCCTGGTTGCTGGGCAAGATCATGCAACCTTGCAACCTGCGTGCTGCAGCTGCCCTTGCAGTGGCTTCCTATGCCTGTGCCTCCGCTGAAGACCAGCTCCTACATCATCTGCCCGACTATAGCCTCCACAGTTGTTTGCTCTCGCCTGCCTGTCTCGGCCGAACAAAAGTCGACTCGCACATTGGCGCAGGGCCCACCGCTGACTTGTCGACGGCAGCAAACACGCGGACGGACGCGCGCATGGCCCGAGCCGGCGTCCGCCTGACGCCAAACACCCGCAGGGGCGTGGGCCGGCAGGCGATCGAAGCGTGCATGGCCGCCATAGCACCTGGAGCGAAGGAAGGAAGAGAGTGGGTGGGAGTGAATGGTCGATGGCGAGGAAGGCTCACTGGCTGTGAGGAAACCCTCTAACCCCCCAGGTGTAGCCTTGTTTATCTTTCTAGCACAGCTGCGTCAAGCGACACCAGCGCACCTGCGACAGGGCCCCTGAAGCAATGCAGCAAGTCCTGCACTAGGCCAGTGCGGCGTGCACGCACTGCGGCAGGGCGCGCCAGCCCTGCAGGTGGGGCTTGCAGCGCTTGCGCATGGCGCCCGCAGCAACTGCCGTAGCGCTCACATGTGTGCACGCGTGCAGGCTAGGCCCAGTCGGAGCGCGCGGTGCTGCTGCCGCGTCGGACTTGCCGCGTTCAGCCAGAGCGCGCGGGCGCGCATGCTGTGTGCAGGTGCCGGTCGCCTGCCTCCTGAGCACCGCCTGCACCTGGACCAGCTGTGTTCTGCTGGAGTGAGTGCAGCCTACAGGCTGGGCCTGTGCCAAACCGCATGCTGCCTTGTGCACCGTGCAGAAAAGCAGTCCGTGCAGCTTGTGGCAGCCAAGTGACGCACAAGCGCTGCGGCGCGAGCACACCCCTCAGCTGCTGAGAGCGGGCTGCTTGCAGACAGCGGTGTCAGGTTCCAAGCGCGCAGCAAAGGCAGCAACTACCTTTTGCCCACGTGACCAGGCTCCGCCGCCATCCCCCCTCTTCCCTCCTGCGCAGAGCTGCCCACATGCAACGCAAGTGGCGCGGAGGCGCAGGCTCTATACCGCAGTGCAGGCGCGAGGGGCAGCGCGCTGCGGGCAGGTGCACAGCACCGCGGAGGCGGTGGCGGAGCGGCCCGCGGCGGTGGAGGAGGCGTTTGACTTTGGCGCCTACATGAAGCAGCGCGCCGTGCTGGTCAACGAGGCGCTGGAGCGCTCGGTGCCGCTGCAGTACCCGGAGGTCATCAACGAGTCCATGCGGTGCGGCCGGCCGCGCCTCGCGCCTCTTGTGGCACAGCCCGCGACGGCGGTCCCGGCCTGCCGCCCTGTCCGCCCCACTTCGCTCTGGGCCTTCTTGGCGAGCTGGCTGCCCACTCACTTGGTTAATGCGCTCGAAGTAAGCCTTTTCTGGGAGAGCCAGCACGTGCGCTGCAGCGCCCGTACCCAGGCCATAGCCGCCTGCAAACAAGGCGGTGCCGGGGGCCCGCGGGCGGGTGCGCGCCGGCGGCGCGTGCGCCTGCGGGAGCGCGCCGGGCGGCCCAGGCCGGGGCGCTGGGCGCGCCAGGTACTCGCTGCTGGCGGGCGGCAAGCGCGTGCGGCCGTGCCTGTGCCTGGCCGCGTGCGAGGCGGTGGGCGGCGAGGTGGCCACAGCCATGCCGGCGGCGTGCGCGATGGAGATGCTGCACACGATGTCGCTCATCCACGACGACCTGCCGTCCATGGACAACGACGACTTCCGGCGCGGCAAGCCCACAAACCACAAGGCGCGCCCCCGCCGGCGCGCGGCGCGGCGTGTCTTGCAGGCACACTGTGTGCACGCTGCTGCAGAGCTGAGGCGCCCTCTGTGCACATAGCTCGCTGTCTTTCTTGTGAGCAGTGCGAGTGGGAGCACGCGCAGGCTGTGCGGCATGTCGCGTGCGCGATAGGCGAGGAGCTTCGCGCGCCCCGGGCCTGCTTAGTGCGCCGGCGGCTGTGCGCAGCGGCCGAGGCGCATGTGTGGCAGTACCATTCACCAGTGGCGCGGCAACCCGCCTTGGCGGAGTGGAGCTTGGCTGGAGCAGCAGGCGTGCTGCGCGCGCACGCGCTGACCGGGCGCGGGCGGGTGCGCGCAGGTGTACGGCGAGGAGGTCGCTATCCTCGCGGGCGACGCGCTGCTGGCTCTGGCGTTTGAGTACGTCGCGCGGGAAACGCGCGGCGTCTCCGCAGACCGCATCGTCCGCGTGCGAGCCCGCTCATCAGCCCCGGCACAGCTCGTTGCGCCGTATGCAAGCATGCCTCAGACGGCACTGTGACTTTAGGCTCTATGCTTTGTGTGTTGAGGGGCACTTGGATGTGCTCAATCCACTCCGAAACAACAACGCTCTGGGCGTGAGCGCTTCAACCAGTAGAGAAGGGTGGTATATGTATGCTGTGGTTTGGGCATGTTGTTGACCTACCTCAACACAGTCGCTGCTGCACGGGCGAGGCTCGCTGAGACCAGCCTGACAAGGTTCTGACACGCGCTGTACCTGGCAGGTCATCTGCGAGATTGGCAAGGCCGTTGGCGCGGAGGGCCTGGTGGCCGGCCAGATTGTAGATATCAAGAGCGAGGGCCAGGCAGAGAAGGTGCGCTTCTCTGCAGACCTTGATGCATTCTCGCAGTCCCGTGGTTTTACATGCCGGCCTATGCCTTCTCTCTTATTCAAGCCTGGGCGCCCGGCCTTTTCCACCACCCTACCTTGTGTGTGCACGCCTGCCCCCTGCACATCTGCGACAACATTTGAAGCGGGTGGGCGGCGGTGCGCTGTGCTTTGCATCGACCGTGCAGAGGCCGGGATGGCGCACCGGGTTTGCCACATCCACACCTGTGAGCCGCTCGAACCCTGTCACAATTATGCCTGTGCGTTGTCAACCATGGTGTACGGTTGGATTTAGGGTACATTATGTTGGATCTCCCCTCCAAACAAAGACACCTCATTGTCTCGACCCGCCGCGCTCCAGGTTGGCCTGGACACGCTGCAGTACATCCATGAGCACAAGACGGCCGCGCTGCTGGAGGCGAGCGTGGTGTGCGGCGCGCTGCTGGGCGGCGCGAGCGACACCGAGGTCGGGCGGCTGCGCGAGTACGCGCGCAACATCGGCCTCGCGTTCCAGGCGGGCGCCCGCGGCGGCGCTCTGTGCGTTGGCGCTGTCGTGGTGGGCAGCCGCGCTGTGCTCTTCTTCACTGCTCCCATCGGTCGCCCGGCTGGCGGGGCGTTCGCAGTGGCTGCGCGAGCCTGCAGTCGCCCAAACGCGCCCACCGCAGCGCTTCAGCGCCTGCGTCCCCGGCCTGGGGTGCGCCAGTGGCCACGCGTGGCACGCCGGCGGTGAGCGGCGCTTGGCGCACCGTCGCCGTGAGGGAGAGGGGCGGCCCGGCGAGCCCGCGCGTGCCCTTCGGACAGCACTGCGCGCGCGCAGGTGGTGAACGGGGCGGGGGAGTCCGCTATACCCTATACCCTATACTGAAACCCTAGCATCGGCTTCAACCAGCGACCGCGCGCGCACAGGTGGTGGACGACATCCTGGACATCACGCAGAGCACGGAGGTGCTGGGCAAGACCGCCGGCAAGGACCTGCTCTCCGACAAGGCCACCTACCCCTCCCTGCTCGGCCTGGAGCGCTCGCGCCAGGCGCGCCCCCGGCCCCGGCACGCGGGCAGCAGCGCAAAGACCATGCCTCCGCAGGCGTGGTGCCGTTGCACGAGAGAGCAAATCGGGGGCCGCCGCCGCCAGCCCCGCTCGCCGCAGCTTGCATGCAGTGCCCGTGCAGCGCTGCGCGCCGCCTGGCGCCTGACAGCCCACTCTCCTCGGCCTGTCTGCGCCCCCCGTCACGGCCGCCGCACGGCGCGTCATGCGGACCTTGGTATGCAATGCATGACGCAGCTGCGCCCGGCAGGTGGCCGGCGAGCTGATTGCGGCGGCCAAGGCGCAGCTGGCGGGCTACCCCGCGCCGCGCGTCGCCCCGCTGCTCGGCCTGGCGGACTACATCGGCGCGCGCAGCAACTGAGCGCGGGCGGGCGCCCGCAGCGGTCGCGGCGGCCGCCCATTGGCGCGGCAGCGACCCCGGCTGCCGGGCAGGCGCAGGATCCTAGGCCCAGGGGCGCAGCCGCGACGCCGCCGGCGAGCCCCGGCCTGCGCGGCGCGCACCCAGGGCCAGCGCCGCGCCGCTGCCGGCGATGCGCGCGCGGGAGCGCGCCAGCCCGGCCGCAGTATGCAGACATTAGGCTGTGCAGGCTCCCGCTCAGCCATGCGGCTGCGTGGTCGCTCGCACGGGCGGCGCCCCGCCGCTGGTCTGGAAGCCCGCGGCCGCCGCCAGCCTGGGCATGCGCGCCAGCGCTGTGCCATCGCTGGCAGCGTCGCATGCGCCGCCGCCGCTGCTGGTGCTGACGGATTGCGGAGGCACGCGCGGCACCCGGAGGCAGCGCATGCTCAAACGCCAGCTGCGTCTGGCCGCCTTTGGGCTGCCGACCAAGCATGCCTTGCAGCATATATATCATCATGTGGACTTTCCGTCCCCATCTCCGCCCTGGGGCTGCTCGTCTGCTGGCGTGCACAGCGGGCCGTCTCCACACAGGTCACGGCTGGCGGCTAACGTGTCGCCCGTTTGGGCCGCTGCTGCAGGCCTGATAGGCAGCTACGGCGTTCCTTGCTTGCGCCTACATGTCGATGTTGTGGGGCGCGCACGCAGGCAATGTGGAGCCCCGCATGAACTGGTTTTGCATGCATTCGCCCCAGTCCGCAGTGGTTTCTGCTAGGGGCCCCACCCTCTCCTGGGTCTTGGCCAGTACGGGGTATTGCGCCCGCACGTGCCCGAAGTTTTCAGTCACAGCAAGGAGCGAGGCCGGTCTGCGGCCTGTTGTCTGGCTTTGCGTTTTGGGGGGTTTGGGACATCGCTGCCCAGTCGGGGCTCCGGTGTGGGTGTGGGTGTGGGTGTGGGTGTGGGTGTGGGTGTGTGTGCCTGTAACATCAGAATACAGAGCGAAGGAGCTCCTCAAGTTGGGGTACCTGCCCCAGGGGCCAAGTGATGGAGGCACATGAGAGGACCCCTTGTGTACTGGGTGACCAACATCTGAAGGGTCCCTGGTCCCAGGCCAAGGGCCTACCCCTGCGGTCCAGCCACTCCTTTGCGCCAGGAAAAGCAGGAACATTGACAGATCGTCTGCCGCTCATAGCTAACGCTGGTGACACATGCACCCCTGCGCGCAGATGCTCTCTGAGCGCGGTGCATGACCAGCGGGCACGCCCACACAGCTCCGCACCACGCGCCCAGCTCCTAGCATCAGTGCTTTGAAGGCCCTGCGGCCGCCATCAGCGCACCAGCAGCCGTCCACGCAGAAAGGGGGGCGGCCCATCGGCTAGTCGAGAACAGCCCCGCCGCGGCCAGCTGCCCAGCGGCACCTGGGCACGGGCGGGAGCGTAGTGCAGCGCTGCTCTGCTGCGCACAGCGGGTGGCGTACGCGTCTGTGCAGTCTGACGGACACGCGGCCGCAAGCAAGCTCTCTTGCGCGTCAGCAGCCGGCTGCCGCGGGCCCCCGCGGCGGGCGCCGCCTGCCGGCCTGCAGCGGGCGTGCTGTAGGAGCCTGTCATGGTGCGGCCGTAGCCCACACTTTTGTGCGCTCGCCAACGGCATGCGGGCATGCACGCCGCGAGTCCTGCAAAACGTTTATGCTGCACCCCTGAGCTGCGCGTGCGGCGCGGCCAGGAGCTGGAGGAGGCAGACGTCTGGGAGGGTGAGCCGGCCGGCCACGCAGCGCCCAGCAGCCTTGCGGGGCACGCGCCAGACGCCGCTGATGGTGCGCCGCGGCTCCAACCTCAGCACTTCCGGCGGCGCTGCCCCGCCGCCGCCGGCGTGCCAGCGCTGCTGCCAACGTGGTGCTGTCTGGCAGTGCTGTGATGCGCCTTGCCAAGCAGCGGCGGCGCATGAGGCGGGCGCCGGCCTCGCGCGCAGGCGCGGGCGCGGATGTGCGCGTCGGGGCCTCCACCTCGGAGTCCAGCTCGGACTCCGACTACGACAGCGAGCTGCCCGCGTCCGCGCGGCGCCAGGCCGGCCGCGCCGGCGGCGGCGCGCCCGGCCGCGCCGGCAGCCTGGGCCGCGCCGGCACCGCGCCGGCGGCGGCGATCGGCATCGCGCGCACCGGCAGCGGCGGCAGCCTGCGTGGCGGCGGGTACGGCAGCGCGCACGGCGGCGGCGACGCCGCCAGGGTGTCCGCAAACCTGATGGCGCGCGCCCGCCGCCTGACCGCCGTGAGCAGCGCCGGGCCCAGCTGCAGCCGGCGCTTGCAGCGCCGCCCTCTGGTGCTTGAGAAGTTGCTGCTGCCAGCGTCTGCTGCGCTGCTCTCTCGCTGTGCCTACTTTCCAACCTTCTACATCTCAGACACCGCCGGACGCCCTTGCAGCCATCTGCTCGCAGCTGCAGCTTGGCATGCTTTCACGCTGCGGTGTCGCGCGTGTCTTGCGAGAGCCGCACCCTGCGCCTGCCCCACCAGCTGAAGCACCCTGCGTTGCGATCGCTAAGGCTGGGCCTGACTGACACATGACTCGGCTGCCGAGCTGGCGCGCAGGGCTCCTCCATGCCCATCAACATCCCGGTAGCGGGTCGGGGCGACGCGGGCGGCAAGGCGGGCAGCGGCGCGCGCGCGGCGCGTGCGGCCACCTTTGTGCCCCCGCACCTGCTGGAGCAGCAGCGGGCGCGCGCCCACTCCCGGGCTCTGATTCATAGGATCATGAGCACTTGATGCACGCTGGTGATGCAGCGCAGATGCTCCGGGGGGTGATATAAAAGCGCCTGTGCTGGCATCCCTTGCTGGCGCTGGTCTGTTGTGACGCGCTCCGTCACTAGTGCTTGCCTGGCGCGGCGGGCAGGAGGCGAGCAGCGGGCAGGGCATGCTGCTGGCGGGCGTGTCGCCCAGCGCGTCGCTCAAGCGCGACAAGCTGCTGCAGCGCAACGCCATCCTGCGCCGCACGGGGTTCATCGAGGAGGGCGGGCCGCCGCTGCTACCAGGCGCGCGGCCGCGAAGCGCCGGGCCCCCGCCAGCTGCATCCATGCCCTGGTGCATGTGCGGCGTGCGGCGACGCGTCCGACGCTGGATGTCCATTTCAGAAGAACCAAGAGGACGCGTGTATGGGCAGCGGGTGGATGCTGCACGCGCCTTTGGTGCATCCAAGCGAGCGTTCGAGGGGCTGCGCGCAGGCTGGCCGCCTGCTTGCCATAGTCTCTGCTGGTGCCCTAAGGGCGCCGGCCCGCATGCCATGGGGCACGCCCGTTGCATGGGGCTCTCACGCTGCGCGGCGGCGCGCGCGCAGAGGTGCTGGACCCCATCCGCGAGGGCCGGCCGCTGGTGCTGGCGGGCGGGGAGCTGTCGCGCGCCATGGGCGGCGGCAGCCTGGGCCGCATCGCCGGGCGCCGCGCGGCGAGCAGCCTGTCGCAGGCGCTGGTCGCCGACGCGTCTCCGCGCGGCTAGGGTCGCGCCGCTTGGATTAGGGTTTCGGATTGGGCGCAGGTTAGGGCGCCCCTGCCGGCCGCCTGGCTCGCGCGCTGCGGCGTCGGGGGCTGGCGCGCCGCGCGTGGCCGGCGCGGCGCCTCGGGCGCCGGGCGGTGGCGCGGGCGTCCGGCGGCTCGCTGGGGCCGCTGCGGGCGCTGATGCGCGCGTCCGGCATGCTGCTGCAGGCCACCGTGTGCGCCATATGAGGCGGCTGCCTGTCAAGGCTCCGGTCGCAGCCTGTCTCGGCGGAGAGCTTGCCGTGCGGCACAGCGGGGCTGCCTCGCCTCCCCGGGCTGTGCCCCTAGCTGTCCGGTGCCGCCGTCCCTGACAGCATCCTGCAAGAGCGCTTTGTGTGACCAGGCGCGGCTCGGCTGGCACCTTGGTGTAACGGGCAGGATGCAAAGCCGGCCATGCCAAATAATGCATGATGCACACGCCTTGAGCTTGCAGAGCCCACACGAGCTCGTGCACACAAACGCGCAGCTCTGCCCTTGTGGGTGTTCCCAGGGTGTTTTTTAACACGCTACGCGCTCGGTCGGGCCTGCGAGGTCTGCCAAGGCACCTTGAGGGTGGGGTGGGGTGGTCTGCCTGTCCGCCCGCGCTTCAGGCAGAAGGTCGGCAGCGCGCCCGGATAGTCCACCGTGCGGCGCTGTTGTGTGTGGCTTGCGCCGGCGCCCCGCTGCAGCGTTGGAGTCCTCACCCCGCCCAGCATGCCCCTCAAAGAGTACAGGTCAGCGGTGCCGGTGCATCAGAGGTCTTGCAACGGTCCTTGACCGCGCGTGCGGGCACACTGTTGAGGACCTGTTTTTCATGCGAGGTAGCTTTGGCGGGTTTTTTGTCTATCGCAGCCTGGCGCCGGGTAGCGCCGCGCCCAGGAGCCGTGCCTGCTGTGCGGGCACGCGGTGTCGCTTCTTAATGGGTACGCACTCAACAACCTTTTTTCACCGCTTCCACTGCAGCGTGTCTGACATCATTCGTGTGCGCCGTTACGGCGAGCACATGTCAGCTGCGGCCGCGCACGGTGCATGCAACGGCTGCATGACGAGCCGGGCGGCTCCTGGCTCGGTGGGGCCATGGTCAGTAATCGGCCAGCGGTCCGGCTTTCAGCAGAGTGTGGGGCCTGTCCGTGCCCCTGGAGCAAACACTTGCAAGCGTGTGCGCCGGTGTGGTGCAGCTATCAGTGTAACGGTCTTGCTTGACGGCAAGCATGCAGTCTCCAAGTCGCCCTCATGCCACACTTGATGGTGTACGCACTGCAAGCGTGCTGCACAGCTCGCAACCACGAAAGCAGCCAGCCGTGCAAAATTACATCCTGGCGGGAGGTTTGCACCTCAGTACAGACAAGCGCGTCCAGGGCCCTATGACTCGCACGCTCGTCACGCGCCGTCCCCAGCAGCAGCCGGGCGCCCTGGACGGTCAGAGACCTGACCTCCCTCCTCTTGATTCTCGCCCACTCCCGCCCCTCCCTGCCGCTCAGGCGCGCGGCGCGGCCCCGGCGCCTCCGCCCGCCGCCGCGAGCGCCGCGCGCACGCTGCCGGCGTCGTCCTCCACCAGCGCGCCGCCCTTCCAGCAGCCCAGCCGCTCGCCCAGCGCCTTGTTGGCCGCGTACTCCGCATCCACCGCCGCCCTGCCCCCCCCCGCGCGCATGGCTCAGCCCGCGAGCGCAGCAGCGCATCGCCGGCCTCGCCGGTCGCAGGCACCGTGGAAGTGCGATCGTGACGCTGCCGGGATCGGCCCCTCCCCAAGCACGCCACCCTCCCAGCAGCGGAGCCGCTCGCTCGGCGCCATGCTGGCCGCGCGTCATGCATACGCCGCCGCCCTGCCCACGCGTTCATAGCTGCCCTGCATCCCTGCTGCTGTCGGCGCTGCTAGGCAGCGCCGGTGTCGTCACTGCTGGCGAGTGCCATCCGCTGGCAACAAGCCCCCAAGAGCATGCTGCTCTCTTGCCACCCAGGCCATACAACCAGCGGCCACCAACAAGCCCAGCTTGCTGGCTTCAATGCTGCCGCCCCGCCCGTGTACATGCTCACTCAGCCCGGGTGGCCTGCGGGCCTGTAAAAACGCCACACGCATTCACCCACTGCAGCCCTGCCCGCGCATGCGTCTTGTGCAGCAGCTCTTGGGGCGCTGGGCAACAGCGCTGCCTGCAGTGCTGCCCCATGCCCGCAGCCCGAGAGCGCGTCTGAGATCCGGCTTCACCTCAAGCCGTTCAGCAGCTGAGACCGCCCGCCAAGCGCAGCAGTCCACAGTGCCTAGAGAAGCGGCGGCCAGGGGCAGTCACCTGTTGCCCTTCCAGGCAACATAGCGTGCGAGCGACTGCGAGCCCATCAGCCGCGCCGCCTTGACGCGCAGCGCCTGGTCGTCCCACCGCGGCAGCAGCTCTGCGCTGATGTCGCCCCACTTGCCGACGCCAAACTTCTCTAGGCCCTGCGCAGGCGCCAGAGCTGCGAGTCGCCCCGCTGGCCTGCAGGCCACAGGCGTGCGCGCGTCGCGCGCAGCAAGCCTCTGCCCTGCACAGGCTGCTCGAGGGCGCACCTTGTAAAGCAAGTCGCGCTCGGTGTCGCCCCACTTCTTGTCCTCGATGATAACCAGCTGCGCGCTCAGAGCGCCAGCCAGTCTCAGGTGCACGCTGGTGCAATCTTGTGCCATACAATCACTTCCTTGCAAGCATCTCCTTGCAAGCACGCCGCACCGTCTTGGGCTTGAAGAACTCCTGGTTGATGCTGCCGTCGTCGGCGAGCATGCCAGGTGGGCTGAGCTGCGCGCGCATCTCCCGCACCCACGCCAGCCGCTGCGCCGCCTCGCTCTCCGACAGCTGCCGCCAGCAGCAACTCCTTAACGTTGCCTCATACCGCAGTGACAAGCAGACTTTACAGAGCGCATGCAAGGCATCACCTGCTTCTCGCGGCCCTCCTGGAGCACGTGCTGCAGGACCGCCGCAGACGCCATCACAGGCTCCCAGGCTTGTTCAGGCCAGCTAGTTCTGCACTACATCGCAAGGCGGTGCGCGTGTTGGTGCCCTATCATAGTATATGTGGAGGGGCACGAGGACCTCTCCAGACCCTTTGCCCCTATAAAGACGTTGGAAGCAGCTGGCGAGCTCTACAACGAGCGTAGCGCAAGCGCAGCGGCGGGGCACGCGCAACGCACCAAGGACTCGTATACCGTGAGCTTGGGGACCTGGCAGGTACGTGCGGGCGTGTCGTGCCCTAGCACAGCACGGCCAGCGCGCGCTCAGCCTTGGCGCCCATACTGGTGCGGCCTGTGCGTATTGGAGCAGACTACTTGCTGCGCTGTACCAGCAAGCGGGTGAGCGCTTATCCGTTGGCGCACGTGTGCAGCCGGCCCGCGTCCACGCAGCAGCCGGCGCAGCGTTGCAGCTGCGCCCAGGCCGCCAGCGGTGCTGCCAGCGGCGGCGTAGTAACAAGCGCGGCGCCGCGGCGCCGCGCATGGGCTCCTGTCTGAGCACCTTTGAGGGCTCCCACGACGAGCGGTACAAGGTGTGCGCCTAAGTGTTAGTTGCGGGTTGCTGCGCCTGCAGCAGGCGGGCGCCAGATCACCGCGTGTGGAACGGCCTTCCTACCTGCAACACGCAAGACGTGCACCGTGGAGCTGTTTGGGCTGCAAGGAGCAGTGCTGCATGAAGGAGTCTGGGCTGCAGGCCTCCTGGAACGCTGGTGTGGTGACGATCGATGCGTCCGCCGCGTACCACGAGGCTGGCGCGCATCCCCGGCACGCGAGCGTGCGCAGCGGCCCTTTGCCGGTCCTGTCGGCTGCTTCGCGCACAGCGCGCCGCTTGGCGCCAGCAGTGACGGTGCTTGCGCCGTGCAGGACACTCCAAAGCCGGGCGCAGACGAGCCGGACAGGGGCGGCGGCAAGCTGCGAGGTGCGGGCGTCGCTGCAGTGGCTGCAAGCGCTGTCCTTGCGTCCTCATTGTGTATGCATGTTAACCTTGCTATGTTGGCTGGCTGCTGCGCTGACGCAAGCAGCCTGCGCGCCCGCAGCGGACGAACCCGGCACGCGCTATGGCGACTTTGTGCCGATCGGTGCGTCCTCTCGCACCCTCCTTCCATGCAAGCGTGTCGCCCTCGGCAGCCGTGCGTACCGCAGCGAGCCTGCCACGCACGTCTCCTCTACCGCGTTGGCTAGCTGTTCGTTCGGGACGCGCCGCGCGCGCGGCGCTGTGCCATCCTTGCTGCCACACGTTGCAGGCTGTAACAGGGGGGCTGCCAGGCGGGCACTGCTTGACGCGCTTTCACAGACAGTGCATGTTATGCGTCTGGCTCCGGCGCGCGCTTGCCGTGCAATCCTCTTGAATGCATTGAACAGACGGCCTGTGTAGTAGGACTGAAGAGGGTCCTGCAGCGCGGCTAGAAATACCAAGCCGGCAGCGTGGCTGATCGCAGTTCTGGCCCAGGAGAGGTCCTGAGCCACTCTTTTTCTCAAGTAGCTGCGTTCTTGGTCCGTGGGTTCACGACTCCATAATAGAGGTTAAGCGCACAGCAACATGGAACGCCCGCGTAGGTGCGCACCGCGGCGCGGACGGCGGCGAGCTGCCAGCATCGCCCGTGCGCCGGCCGGCGCGGCTGGCAGACGCCGGGCCGGTCAGCTGGACGCGCGGGGAGCTGATCGGCGCGGGCGCGTTCGGGCGCGTCTACCTCGGCCTCAACAACGACACCGGCCAGCTCATGGCCGTGAAGCAGGCGCGCGCGGCCGCGCTGTGCCGCGGCCAGGACGGCATGTCTACCAAGAGGTCAACCCAGTTGGGGGCAGTTGGGTGCTCCTCCCTTGGCCCAGGTCCATGATGATGGAGTGCAGCACCTAGGAAAGTCCGCAGCTCGCCAACTGTGTGATCGTGCAGTCACGCGCAGACGTGCACCACTCGCCGCACGCCTGCCGAGCCAGCGGCGCTCGTGGGCATCCCGGCGACGCACGCACCAGCGAGCGCTCGCAAAGGCACCCGCCCGTGTGAATGTGCACCGCGGCCGTGCCCATGCTCCTGACGAAGTGCGACGCCCCGCGGCGCGCGCGCATGCGGGCCAATATAAACCCTAAACCTAACCTAAACATGCAGGTGCTGATCAGCAAGAACGAGGCGGTGGCGGGGCGCGTGGTGGGCCATGTGCGCGGCCTGGAAGCGGAGGTCGACGTGCTCAAGCACCTGGACCACCCCAACATCGTCCGCTACCTGGCGCGCCCCCGCCGCGCCGCGCCCGCGTCCCCGGCGGCGCGCCGTGTGCCCGAGCTCTGCCCTCGGGCGGCGCGCCTGCCGCTCTGACCAGTCCCGCAGCGGCACCATGGCAGCGCGTGGCAGAGGAAACACACGTGCGTAGGTGCGCGGCTGCCTCCACTGCAAGCCCTGCTCGCAGCTGCAGCGCCTGAGGTGGCTGCTGCAATGCTGTGGCAGGGGACGGACCGCACGGACGAGTGCCTCAACATCTTCCTGGAATTCGTGCCGGGCGGGTCCATCTGCTCGCTGCTGTCCAAGTTTGGTGCGGCAAACCCCCCTCTCGGCGCACCGCCACCCACAGCGCAGAGCAGGTCCCGCTGGATATTGCCGGGCAACTGTCAAGCCACGGGTGAACGCATGCTGTTGGCATGTCGTGAAGCCGCGCATTGCACGCTCCGCGCTGCTCTGTGCGGACTGCCAGCATGCTGCAGGGCGGCGGCGCCCGCGCCTCGCTGGTACGCAGTGGGTGGCCCCGCTCACGCGGCAGGCGCACGCGCGCGCGGCAGGCTCGTTCAAGGAGAGCGTGATCCGCGTGTACACGCGCCAGATCCTGCTGGGCCTGGCGTACCTGCACGGCAACAAGATCATGCACCGCGACATCAAGGGCGCCAACATCCTGGTCGACAACACCGGCCTCGTCAAGCTGGCCGACTTTGGCGCGTCCAAGCAGATCGAGAACCTGGTCACCATGGGTGCGCGCGCCCGCGCGCACTGCTGCTGGACTCTTGCACCTCCCTACCTAACCCCACCCACTTGTGGACCCTGTCACTGTGGGTGCGCCGCCCCCCGCCTGCCGCTCGCTGCTGGACCACCGCGCCTCCATAACCTGGTCATGGACCCTGCCGCCGCGGGCGCGGCGCCCCCGCACATTGCAGCCGGCGGGCTGGTTCTGTGCGCCCGCGCCGTCGCATGCGGGCTGCCCTGGCTCTCCCCGCGCGCGTGCATGTCACGAGGAGTGACAGGATGCAGATTTTATGCGCAGCTTGTGGGGCGACGAGGAGGGCGAGGACGGCCATGTGGTCTGAATGCATGTGCATTCAGGTCACCCTACAGCATCAGGGCCCATGCGCGACCCCTTGGCACCCTCGCGCTCGATGCAGCCGGGCGCGTCGGGTCGGTCAGGCAGTCGGCGGCGCGAAGACGCGTGAAGCGCGCCGCGCCTGCCGCGGTGAGCCGAGACGCGCGGCGCGCGCGCAGACTCGGACGCGTCCAAGTCGATCAAGGGCACGCCGTACTGGATGGCGCCCGAGGTCATCAAGCAGTCGGGCCACGGGCGGCAGGCCGACATCTGGTCGGTGGCCTGCACCGTCATCGAGATGGCCACCGGCAAGCCGCCCTGGAGCCAGTTCAACAGCCAGGCGCGCCGCCGCCTGCCCTGGGGACTTCGGGCTCCCGGGGAGGGCGCCGGAGCTCCTGCGCACCCTGTTGTGCTGAGGAGGCGGGTCTCCAGCGCGTCGTGCCGGACCCGGCCCGGAGCCAGGACTTGCGCATGTCCCGTGCTCCATGTCTGCTTGCGCTTTTATGCGTCCTGCTCAGCGCTGCTGGCGCCATGCTTATGTCTGGATAGGCCGTCCGGTCTCGTCAGTATTTAGTGGCCAGCATGCACTCAAGCTGCCTGCCCTGTGGCTGCCGTGCGCCGTGTCTGGCCTGCGGACAGCGCCGCTCCGGCGCCGCTCCGGCGCCGCTGCCCACGCCCGCAGCCGCGAGCGCGCGCGCGCGCGCGCAGGTCTCCGCGCTCTTCCACATTGCGTCCTCCAAGGGCCCGCCGCCGCTGCCGGAGCAGCTGTCGCAGGCCGGGCGCGACTTCCTGCTGCTCTGCTTCAAGCGGCGCGCGGCCCGCCCGGGCGCCCGGCGGACGGCCCGCTGGCGCAGGCAGGGTCAAGGGTAGGCGAGACCGGCGGGCGGCGAGGGCGGGGGAGGAATGTCTGGCAGACCGCCCAGCAGCGCGCTGATGGCTGCGCGGCCTGGCCATGCCAGAAGCGCTTCCGGGTCGCACGGGCTGCGCCCACGCGGCTGCGCGCAGGAGCACGCCACTGCTGAGATGCGACACACCTGCTGCCGCGTCGCCTTCGTCGGCGCTCCTGGCGGGCGCTCCTGACGCCCGCCGGGCGCCTGAGGCCGCTGGGAGGGGCGCCGGCGCAGGGACGCGCGCGAGCGGCCCACGGCGGCAGTGCTGCTGCAGCACGAGTGGCTGGTGGACCCGATGCCGCGCGGCCTGGGCGCGCCGCTCACCTGCATCGCCACCGCGCCCGAGCTGCTGCCGCGGGCGCGCCCCCGCGCGCCGTCCCCGGCGATTGCCGGCTGCCCTGCCGCTGCGGGGCGCAGGCGCTGCGTCTGCTGGAGCCAATCAAGCGGGTGCATGTCGTGAGACTGACTAGAACCGCATCACGTACATTCTCCGCCTGTGCGGTCACCAGAACCTCCACGCTTCCATGATACACCACCTGTATCAGCTCCGCTCTGCTCCTGTCAAAAGCGCGCACAGCACAGTCGGCGTGCAGCGCCCCCGGCCCCGCCGGCCCAATGGCGCGCGGCGCCGCACGCAGCTGACGGACTCGGTCGCGGTGCCGTCGCCGATCGAGGAGGAGCCGGACGAGGACGGCGCAGGGCTCAGCCTGCCGCGGCTGCCTGCGGCCGCCGGCTCGCTCGCGGTCGGCTCGCCGGCGGCGCTGCCGGCCGCCGCACGGTCGCGAGGGTTCCGGGCCCTGGAGGCGCCGCCCTCGCCGCACGATGGCGCGCCCGAGCCGCGCCCGTTCACGCCGCGGCCGTACCAGCCGCCGGAGGCGCCGCGGCGCTCGCGCGACCCCGACCCCGACCCTGAGGCCGAGGCCGCCCCTGCGGCCGCCGCCAGCGGCGGCACGGCGGCGGCTGCGGCGGCGGCGCGCGCGCGCGCGCCCGCCGACATGGGCCCGCCTGTGAACGCCGGGTGGAGGCTTCCGGGCCTCACGTTCGGTCTGCCAGCTGCGGCGCTCGGCGCCGGCGAGGGCGGCGGCCGCGACGCTGATGCGGACGCGTGCGAGGGCGGCTCGGCCAGCCCGAGCGCCCAGTCAGTCTCGTCTGTGGAGGCGCGCTTACATCACAGGCTCTCAGAGCGGGCGCGGGGCTGCTGCGTGTGCCGCCAAGCACCGGGCTGCAGCGCTTGTCATCACGGCTGGGAGCACCCAGCGCCAGGCCTGCTGGCGAAGGAACGTGACTGCTTCAGGTGTGGGATGAGCGCTCGGCGCCGCCGCGCGCGCAGAGCGACTACAACCCGGTGGAGGAGCCGTCCTGGCTGGTGGCCGAGTCGCTGGACCTGGCGCGCTTCGCCGCGCCGGCCAGGGCGTGTCGCGACGCGGGCGCGGGGCCCCTCGCGCCCGCGGCGCCGTCGCTGCGCGTCGAGTACACGCTCGCGCCGGGCGAGGAGGTGCGCCGTGAGGCGGCACTAGGATTAAGGTAGGGCAACTGCGCCTGCATGGCGACGTGCTTGCAGGCAGGAGCCGTGCGGCGCGCGGATCGCGTAACCCTCGCTCGGGAGCCAAAACTGTCACTGGCGTGTCAATTCAGCGCGCATGCCAGGATCGGAAGGAGCCATGATGCTTGACAAGGGCATGCTGACCTGACCTGAGCGTGCATCGTGCCGGGCGCGAACGCCCTGGTGACGCGGCGGTGACGGCAGGCGCATGCATGCGCTCATGCATGCCGGCCTGGAGGGCATGCCCTGGGCGGGCATGGACGGCTGTGACGGGAGCGCGCGAAGCAGGCGCGGCGCGCGGGCTCGTGCGCGAGCGGCGACCCGCCCTCGCCGGACTACACGCGCGCGGCCGAGTACGCGCGCGCCCCCGCCTTCGAGCCCGCGTCGCACGCCGCGCCGCCGTCCACCCCGGGCGGCGCGCCCGCGCCCTCGCCGCTGCGCCAGCGCGCGGCGGTGTGCTCCGGGCCCTGCTGGTCAAGTGGCACGGTAGCAGGACCCCTGTAACGCCTGCATTTATCCATGCACCTGGCAGCATCCCCCTGTGGTACAGCCATCGGCGTGGTAAGAGCGTGTTCAGCCTATGTTTCTGGTATGGAGCGGGGCATGCGGCGCGCCCAGGGCCGCCCGCCGCTCTCCATGCTGCACATGACAATATTATTTGTGCAGGACAGGGCTGTCACGTGCCGCCTGTCCGCCTCGCCCTTTGTCTGCATGCACTGGACACAGTAAAGGCACTCTACCTGCTGCAGCGCCGTGCACGGGACCATGGTGCCTCCCACGCGGAAAGTGACTGTCGCTGGCGTCGGCGGGAGCTGGTGAGGAGCAGGAGGCTTGTGGTGCCTGAAAGACCTGTGCAAGCGACTCGCACTGCGAGCCGCAATGCAGGCCGGTGCTACAATGCACGGCGACGCTGGCCTCCTGCCCGGCGTCCCAGGCCGAGCGCTCTGTACGGGGTGCCGAGCGGCCGTGCTGGGGCGCCGCAGGTGCGGCGGAGCGCGGGCCTGAGCGGCCTGCACGAGCCGGGGCGCCGCTCCGGCAGCAGCGCGACGGGCTCGTCGCGGGCGTCTCCAGGGCGCTAGGCGCTGCCGCTGATGGGCATGCTGCCGTTAGGCTGCCAGGCTGTGCGCTCGAGCACACGCGCTTGCGGCCTGTGTGAGCATGACGCATGCGGACCCAATAGGAACAGCATCCCCCCGAACAGACAGCCTTAATGTGCTCCGCATGTGCAGGGCTTACGCGGTGCTGGTAGGTGACTTGTGGCTGACAGCCTGCTCGTGTGCGGCAGCTGGTAGGGTAGGGCATGCGCATTGCTTGGATGCTGCTGGCGGCGGTGACAATCTTGTGATCACATTGTTGCTTGCTTTGCCCTTCTGGCCTTACTTGTCTGCAGCGTGCCTATGAATTCATACGCAGACTTCATAGTATGAAGTCTGTTGATACAGGCACACACCCCTCTCAGCTCCCTGGCTCTACGCACCCTATGAAGATGTTGAGGTCGGACCTGAGGCAGAAACGATGGCTGGTTTTGCATGGATGGTTTTGCTCATCTTTGCATGGACGAATGAGTAATGCCCATGTATCGGCCTTGATGGGCTGCCCAGGCTCCGGAAAACACCTCATTTAAGGCCGGCTCATTCCTACCCTGGCGGGGTCTTCGCATGCGCAACTATGCCGTGAGGAGCACGCACTTGGCCAAAGGCCAGCGCTCAGGATGGGAGTGGTCATCCGCGATGGCGAGATCGTGAGGGAGGACGCGCCCGCCACTGCACGGCAGGCTGCACCCGCTCACCATGCGCCCGTGCAGGCCGCACCCGCGCGAGCGCCGCCCGCTGACGCAGGTGGGTGCACCCAGTGTGCTGTAGTGACGCCTGTCGCTGCCAGGTTGCCCTCAACACCAGCTGCGATCAGCAGCTGATGGTACACTGGGGGTGCTGCCCTTTAGTCACGCGCGCCTACGCAGCTGCTGCTCGTGATCCGCCAACCCGCCGGCCTCGCGCAGGCGCGGCGCCGGCGTTCGACTTCAGCGCGCCGCCGGTGGCGGTGGCGCGCGATGTGGAGCCGCTATTCGGCTTCGTACCGGAGCTCCGCGTCTTTGGCGCCCGGCTGACAGGGCTGCACCTGGCGCTGATGGCGGGCGCCCTGCTGCTCTACGGAGCAAAGGGCCTGCTGCTTGGCGCGGTCGTCTGGGCTGTCTACACCTTGAGCCAGCGCCCGCAAGGTGCCCATCCGCTCCCTCCCTTTAAAATCGCCAAGACCTTGCAAGATGCATCTGCCAGTGCGTTGACGGGCTGAGCATGCGATGTACTTGCACGCCTGCCGGTTGTCACTTGGTCCATATCAGAGCAGACCGGGGGTTAGGCATGTAGCGCTGCATCCGCGCGTGCATTTACTGGCTAATCTCTTGTTGAGTGGGACACGCACCTGAGAGTTTGCACCCGCGTTTTTGCAGGGCCAGCGGATGCAGCCACGCGACCCGCCCCGGGAGGGCAGGCGGGGACGGCCTCTGGTGGTGCGGGGTTCAGCGTAGATGCCCTGCAGCGCTACTTCACGTCTCCGCCCGCCGGACGAGCCTACCGGAGCGGGCCGGCTCAGCTGGGAGGGGGCGGCAGCAGCGGCGGCGGAGGGGGCCCAGCACCGAGCGCCAGGTCGTCATGGGAAAACAGGGGCAGCGGGCAGCGCCTCGGCGGCTCGGGCAGGCGCGAGGTGGGCTGAGCCAAGTTTCTGGGGGGCCGGGATGGCAACGCCCCTGGTGATTGCCCGCCACGTGGACTTGAAAGTCAGCTGCGAGCAGCTGGTTTCCCAGGCTGGTCGTAGAGGGCTGGACAGCTTACCCTAGCTCAGCCCCGAACACCTGCGGTGTGGCTGAGCAAGCAGTCTGACCTGTTAACCGTCGAGGCCAGTGTAGCGCAGGAGGAGCGCGGGTGGAGAGCACGCAGCACGGACGTGAGCTTGTGCTGGTGGAGGGCGATCCAGCAGCTGTACTGCGAAAAGGCGGGACGTCTGTCGATTGTGCACGTGCAGGCAGTCGCGAGTGAGCCAGGTGGGCGGGCCTGCCTGCTGGCCTTGCGAGCGGGCGGGCGGGCGGATGCGAACCAAACGCGGGAGCATTATATTCGCTCTTGCGACCTTCTCTGGCGGCTTGGGCACAATGTCTGGCGCTTGGTGCAATCAGCCAGCGAGCTGAAAGCGAGACAAGGTTTGGGAGGGCGACCTAAGAGTCCGTCCTGGGGACGTGGTGTACTTTGGACTTTACAGGTGCATCCTAGCAGCCCCGGCAGCTCCTATTGGGGTGAGCTTGTCTAGCGTGCTTGTGCCGCACCACGCAGTGCGGGAACCCCAGAGCGGACACGCCTGGTCGTTTTGGCAGTAACCGACCTGCACCGCAGCTGCGCGCGCGACATGGTGTTGCCGCTCCCGACTTGCTGCACACCGTAGCAGCCTCCCTGCGTACATGATTACCTTGTGAAGAAGCGAAGCGTGTGCTTGCGCGGTCCACGCCGCCGCTGGAGCGCGGAATTCTGTGCGAACCCAAAACCATCCTGAGGCTGAAAGCTGTGCGCTGCGCTCATAGACTACCTATCTGCGCAGCAGGCGAGGGGCTCAGGCGCCACGCGACCGTGGTGGTGAGCGAGCTTGGCATCAGGCGTCGGGCGCTGCCTAATAATAGTGCGCTGGGGGGTAGAGGAGCTTTACGCGGCGCGCGGACGTCCACCCCAGGTTCCGGGTGTCAACCGCCGAGCTCGCGTGGCAAAGGGGGCTGACGTGTGCGTGCATGCGGGTGCAGGCGCAGGAGCGCCCTACCGCTAGGGCGCGCCGCCCGCCAAGTCACTCCCGGGGCCGATGTGCCCCGCGGTGGCCGGAGCACGGCCGCCGAGCAGCGACTGCCATGTGACGGTGACGGGAGGCGACGGCGGTGAGGGAGGCGTGCGCAAGCTGCCGCGCCGCTCGACAGAGATCCGCGTCCTCTCGGGCGCGCTGTCAGGTGCGCGGCTGCAGCCTGATGGGCAGGCTGCCGCGCTCGGGCGGCAGGCGCAGCGCGGCGTGCCGGCACCCAGCAACTGCTCGTGGCCCCTTGCGGTGCCTCCTGGCGGCGTCGTGGGGCACAACCAGCGGGCGGCCCGCGCTGGGCACCGCACCTTGGCTGCGGCAGCATGTTGCAGGCCGCGGGCTCGGACTGGTGTGAAAGTCTCGGGCGCGCGCGCCGCGCAGGGACGTCCGCCCCGCCGCCGGCCGCGCCGGCGCGCGGGCGCAGCTGGGTGCGCGATGCGCTGCGCCGGAATGCGGAGCAGCGGCCCACCTGGCCGGTGTACCGCTACCTGCGCGAGAACGGCGAGGTGGCCGACTCGCTGACGTGCGCGGGCATCCACCATGTGGCGCAAAAGGTGGCCGCGTTCCTCACCGGGCCGGCCGGCCTGCGCGCGGGCGACCGCGCGGTGCTCGTCTACCCGCCGGGTGCGCCAACCGCTGCGAAGCGGCCCCTGTACACGCCCGGCGTCCGGCGTGCAGGGAGGAGCCATGCATGGGAGGCTGTGCATGGCATGATCGAGTGCCCATGCTGGCGCGCCTCGCGCGTGCTCGCCCCGCCTGCGTCTGCCCTGGTCTGTGCCTCTGCTCGACGGTGCGGCGATGAGGGAGGGCCGCGGGTCGACGCCGCGTGTGCCCGCGCGCGCGCAGGCCTGGAGTTTGTGAAGGCGATGTGGGGCTGCCTGTATGCGGGCGTCGTGGCCGTGCCGGTCTGCCCGCCGGTGCCCGGGCGCTTGCCGCAGATGCTGCCGCACTTCACCAAGATCGTGGAGGACAGCGGCGCGGTCGCGCTGCTCACCGATGGCTTCTACTCGCAGGCGCGTGCCGCGCCGCGCCCGCGCCGTGCGGCGGGCGCCTTGCCCCAAGCATCCAGCCTCGCAGCATGCAGGACATGTTGATGTGATTCCCCGGCTGCTCAGTAAGGGATGCTCAGGGATTGCTGGTAATAGAGACGTCAAGGGGTATGTGTGCGCTCTAGTGCCGTTGACCTGCTGCGTGAGCGGGGCTGTTTGGTGGAGGGTGCGCCTGCAAGCAGCGCCGTCTATTGGCTGTGCGCAACTCCTTACTGTGGCTCCAGCGTACGCTGACAGCAAGCTGTGTGTGGCGGCGCAGTTGAGGCAAGGCACGCAGTGGCTGGGCGCCTTCATGTCGCTGTGGGCGAAGCAGCCGAAGTGGCCGGCGCTGCCGTGGTATATCACTGACGAGGCGGCTGCCGTGCCGCCGGAACTGGCTTCGCCACCCGCGGATGAGGCCAGGTGTGAGGCTGGGCTGCCGAGTGCCCCACGGCGTCTTTGCATCCTTTGCCAAGTGGCGCGTGTTGGGACCATGCTCAGGAGCAATGCGAGGTATAAGTGCTGCAGCATCACGGGCGCTGCAGAGCGCTCAGAATGCTGACGCGGCGCGCGAGCCGCTCCATGGCTGTGAGCCCGTCACAGCGCGCTGCCCTTGTGGCACGTGCTTATACTTAAATGGGCAACCAGAGCCGCGCAGTGCTCAGGCTGGGGCGCCAGCAGAGCATAGCAGTCATCGTGCGGCGTTGCTCGCACAGGGACAGCGCGAGCGCGCGGCGCGCGCGCGCAGGCTGGACATGCAGCGCGAGGACCGCCCGGCGCCGATGGACCCACCGGAGGACCCGGACGAGGTCGCGTACCTGCAGTACACCTCCGGCTCGACCGGCATGCCCAAGGGCGTCATGGTCACGCACGGCAACCTGTACGCGCACAACGAGGGCGGCTGGAGCGTGCGCGCCCCGCGCGCCTGCGCCCTGTCGCAGCGCGTCTAGGGACGACTGCCTCATGTGTGCGTGTTACTGCGCCGGCTGGTGAAGAAGTTTATTGCATGCAGAGAGTGTGATAGTGCGCACGTTGTGCAAAACCTGTGTGAAACACCCTATGGCAAACCCATGTGGTCTGAAGTGTGTTCTGAAAGCCCTGTGCGCGCAGGTGTTTTTCGGCGCGGAGGCGGGCCCCACGGCAAGCACGTCCGCGCTGTCGGGCACGCACCTGCTGCTGTGGCTGCCGCACTTCCACGACTTCTGCCTCACCGTCGGCATCCTGGGCTGCGGCACCAAGGCGCGCGCCAGCCTGCCGCACGCGCGCGCATCGCCACCACGCCCATGCCCAGGAAGTGTTTGGTGTGCGTGGTCCCATTAAGAACATGTGGCTCAGTACCATGATGCATCGCAACATCAGGCGCGCCGTGCCTGCGTGGGTATGCAGCTGCAGTTGTCAGACGCAGTGGACACATGTGCGCCGTGCCCCCCGAGCGCCCGCGCCCACACACCGCTCACACCGCGGCTGCGGCGGCGCGCAGGGCTACCCGCTGGTGCTCATGTCGCCGGTCGACTTTGTGAACAAGCCCACGCGCTGGCTGGACAACATGGCGCGCCACGGCACCAGCCACACGGTGTCCCCGGACTTTGCGCTCGGCCTGGTCACCAAGTGCGCGGCCCCCGCTGCGCTCGGCTGACTGTGTTTCAGCCTCAGAAGGCAGGTTGGCAACATGCTGCGTGCCTCGCGGCCATGCGCTGACCCCTGCTGGTGTCAAATAGCGCCGGGACTGCTGCAGAGTGTGCGCGCCCATGCGTTTCGACGCTCTTATGGAAGGCAAAACGCTTCGTGGGCGCTGAGCCGCGAGCCGGTACGGCGCCCAGGCGGTCGACGCCGGAGATGCGCAAGGCGTGGGACCTGAGCCGCCTGAAGTTCATCATGAGCGGCGCGGAGCCGATCCGCGCCGAGACCATGTCGGCCTTCTTCGGCGCATTTGCGGAGTGCGGGCTGCGCTCGTCCGTGTTCTGCTCGGCGTACGGCCTGGCGGAACATGTCTGCGGTGCGGCCCCAGTCATCCCCGCTCGTGTCTCCCAGAGTGAGCTCGTGTCTTTTTTTCACAGTGAGCACGATCAGCAGAGCGAGCCGTGCGGCCGCTCGTTGAAGGAACAGCGTATGGGCATGGACTGTTCAGCTTGGCAATCGAATGGCCACGAGTGAGAGCGGCCAGTGGTTTAGGTTATGGCTGCCACATCATGATCATGCCATGGTTTGGTACATGACCTCAAGCCTGTGCAGTGCGAGTGCCTCTCTTCCCGATGGAAGCGAGTGGCGCGGGGCGGCGCAGGCGCGACCGCGTGGGGCACAAACCAGCTGACGGTGGACCGGCGCTGGCTGGAGGCCGCGCGCAAGGTGCGCCCGAGCCCGGGCGGCGCCGACGGGCGCACGCTCGTGTCGTGCGGCGCGCCCATGGCCGGCGTGGAGGTGGCCGTCGTGGAGCCGGAGACGGCCGCGCGCGTCGGCGACGGCGGCGTCGGCGAGGTCTGGCTGCGCTCCGCGTGCGTCACCGCCGGCTACTTTGGGCGGCCCGAGCTCGACGCGTCCGTGTTCCAGGCGCGGCACCGCTCGCCTCCCTGACATGACGCGGACTGAACAGCTGCGAGCGCGAGGCAAGCCACGGTGTGCTCTGTGGCCAGCAGCCTGTCTGCGGACGGCAAGCAGCAGCAAGCATGCGTGCTCCTCTGTCAGCCAGTTGTAAGAAGCACACGCGGCTGCGCTGAGGCGCGGCCGCGGGCCGGCAGGCGCGGCTGGCGGGCGAGGCCGGCGGCGCGGGCTGGCTGCGCACGGGCGACCTGGGATTCCTGTGGCGCGGCGAGCTGTACATCACCGGCCGCATCAAGGACATGATCATCGTGCGCGGGCGCAACATCTACCCCAACGACCTGGAGGACTGCCTGCGCGCGTCCGGGCACCCGCTGGTGCGCGCTGCTGCGGCACCTTAGGGGAGGAGGCCGCATGCATGCATGTCGTCGCTGTGCAGCGGTCTGCAAGGGTGTGATCGCTTGGACAGCAGAGCTGCCTGCCGCGGCCCATGCCAGGGCTTCTTGACCTTGCAGGCAACAAGGGAGCAGCGCTTGAGCTGGACGCGCGCTTGAAGGTCTGTTGACGTGCGGGGGCGCAGATCCGGCCGGGCGGCCTGGCGGCGTTTGCGGTGGACGTGGTGGGCGCGCCTGGCGCGCCCGACGAGGAGGGCCTGGTGATCATTGTGGAGGTGCCCAAGGGCGCGCGGCCCGGCAAGGCCGACGTCGCGGAGCTGGCGGCGGCCGTGCGCGCCACCGTGATGCTGCACCACGCGGTCGCGGTGCACGCGGTGGTCGTCGCGCGGCCCGGCGCGACCCGCAGGACGACCAGCGGCAAGGTGCAGCGGCAGGCCAGCCGCGCGGCGTACCTGGCGGGCGAGTACGCCGCCGGCAGCGCGGACGTGCTGGCGGTGGTCGCCGGCGGCGCCGGCGCAGGCGACAAGGCTGGCGCGGCCGGCGAGCCGGACGCGCGCAAGGCCGGCCACGAGGCCGGCAGCGAGAGCGACCGCTCCAGCGACTCGGCGATCAGCATGGAGGAGGCTGAGAGCGGCTCGGACGGCGAGGGCGGCGGCGGCGGCACCGGCGCAGCCGGCGGCGCCGCCGACAGCGGCGGCAGCAGCATGTCGCGCAGCGCGAGCGGCTCGCTCGCATCGGGCTCGCGCTCGGGCCTGGGCTCGGGCTCGTCCGGCATGGCCTCCGCCTCGGCGCCCGACTTCAAGTGGAACGTGGAGCAGCTGACGCAGCTGCCGGAGCAGGACCAGCTGGCGGCGCTGCAGGTGGGCCCCTGCTTCTGTTTAGGAGGGTTTTCCTGGGGCCTGCCTGCCTGCCTGGGCAAGTGAGCCGCAGGATTCGCAGGTGGGCTGCAGCCAAGGGCGCCGCGTGGCAAGTGCGCACGAGTGCTTGCATCAGGCGTAGGGCTCGTGCGGTGGAGGGTGGTGTGGGGCTTTTGCGGCTCGCAGGAATGTGAGAGCTCAGCAGAGCGAGCATGTGCGTCGCAAAGAGGCACGCCTCAGCAGGCGTGCTTGTGTGGCGCCGCGACTGCCGGCGAGCCTGTAGCGCGGGAGCATTGCGGCAGCCTGCTGCCGAGCCTGGTCACGCCGACCGTGTGGCTGACGCGCCCGCCGGCGCGGCCAGGACTACATGCGGTTTGCGATCACGGAGGAGGCGGGCGTGGAGCTGGGCCTGGACCAGAACCTGCTTGAGCTGGGCCTGGACTCGCTGCGCGCGGCGCAGTTTGCCAGCCAGGCGCGCCGCCCGACGCGCGCGCCGCCCGCGCCCGCATTTGAGGCAACAGCAACTTATTTCTGCGACCGCCCTACCCATGCTTCGAGCGTCGCAATCATGCCACCGCAACAGCAACAGATGTCCACCAAACGTGTCGATCACGCAGGCCTGCCTCGTGTGCGTGCCGGCGCGCTGAGGGTGGTTTGACTCGCGCGGCAGATCGAGGAGAACTTGGGCCTGGCGGTGCCGTTCACGGTGCTCTTCGAGTACCCCACGCTGCGCGCGCTGGCCGGCCACCTGCTCCTGCTCCTGCACTCGCCTGGCGCGGCGCCCATCGGCGCGCAGGCCGAGCAGGGCCCGAGCCTGGGCGACCTGGCGGCCGCGGCGGCCGGCGAGGCGCCCGCGCGCCTGCTGCTGGCCGGCGACGCCAAGGCGGCCGGCGTGCCGTGCTCGCCGGCGCAGCTGTTCTTCGTGGCGGCGCACCTGGTGCGCGCGGCGCTCATGCTCGGGCAGCTGCAGGGCCTCGCATGTCACATTCTCCCTGTCTGGATCTTCATTCGTGCTCCCTCACGCTCAGAGAAAGCAGGTGGTGTGGCGAGAGGGGCCGTCACGAGGCGCCTGGGTGAGGGCCCTGGGATCAGCAAGGCGGGGCAGGGAGCGAGGCAGATAAATTGCCTTCGGGGAGGGCCCTGCTCGCCTTCGGGGAGGGCCCTGCTCGCCCAGGAGAACCCCTTTCCACCTTTAATATACCCTAGTCTTAGACATCTCGCTGCCCGTGCAGGCGGCGCCCGACGCGGCGGACTGCAACGTGCCGTGCGGCCTGCGCCTGCGCGGCCCGCTCTGCGAACGCGCGCTATCCGGCGCGCTGGCGCTCGTATTCGCGCGCCACGACGCGCTCCGCACGGTCTCGTCGTGCGCGTCGGCGCGCTGCCGCTGCAGGTCGTGGCGCCGCCCGTGGCGGCGGCCGCGGCCGGCGCGCTGCAGGTCGTGGACGCGGCGGCGCTGCCAGCGGAGCCCGCGGGCTCGGGGCAGGGTTTGGATACCCTGGGCCTGTCGCCCGCGCTGGTGCGCGGGCTGCCGGCGGCGGCGCTGCGGCGCGTGCTGGCGGACGCGCATGCGCCGTTTGACCTGGACGCGGGGCCACTCGTGCGCGCGCTGCTGCTGCGGCTCGCGCCGGAGGACCACCTGTTCGTGGTCACGGTGCACCATGCGGTGGCGGATGGCGGCAGCCTGCGGGCGCGCGCCCGCCCCGCACGCTCAGACGCGCAGTCTCTGGGCCCTGGCGTGCCCCCGCAGTGGCTCATGTGATGGGGATGACGGGAGACCGCGAGTGCGCACGTCTGCCTCCCTGTGAGTTACACGCAGTGCTGTCTTGACATCCCAACGCTGCTGAGCAGAGGTGGATGCTTTGCATGCTGCGCTGCGCTTCTCAGTGCGCCGCAGCCGCGTGGGGGGCCTGGCCCCGCACCATCTGTGATCGTGCTGCTGGTCCAATCCTGCTTTCATAGTGCTCACGTCTTGTGCCGGCGCCCGCAGGCGCTGCTGCTGGACCTGTGCGCTGCATACAAGGCGCTGCGCACGGGCGCGGAGCCGGAGCTGCCACCCGTGCGGCTGCAGTACCCCGACTTTGCCGCCTGGCAGCAGCGCCGCGCGGCCAGCAGCGCGGTGGCGCGGCAGGCGCGCGGCGCGCTCGCTGCTGTGATGGCGCAGCTCCTGCGTAGGCGTTGCCTTTGGGGCCATTGGGGTGACCCTGGCCGGCTTGCCGCACCGTGCTGGGCTGCGGGGGTGCGCGGAATGTTGGGGGCCTAGAGTGGCCGGCGTGAGGCCCAGCTGCAGTGTTACGGGGCACAGGGCTGGCCGGCTGCAGGTCATGCTGCTGCCCTTGCCATGTTGCGCATGGTGCCGAGCCTCTTTCACTTCTGCCCAGCTGCACCTCGTGTTTCCTGTCCTGCTGGGCGCCGTGCTCTGCATGTGCCTCCCGCTCCGCACGGGCCTCACGCGCCCCCGCGCCGCGCGCAGCTGGACTGGTGGCAGCGCGAGCTGGACGGCGCGGCGGTGCTGGCGCTGCCGACCGACGCGCCGCGGCCCAGCCCGGCGCGCGTGGGCCGCTGCGGCTGGCTGGATGTGGAGGTGGACGGCGCCGTGGTGCCGCGCCTGGAGGCGCTGGCTGTGCAGTGCGGCGCGACGCTGTTCATGCTGCTGCTGGCCGCGCTGCAGCTGCTGCTGGCCGCGCACGGGCGCACCGACGACGTCACGGCGCGCCGCCCCTTGGCGGCGCTGCGTTTTCGCACACTGTGCCTGCGGGGGCCTGGCTGCGGCGGCGCACGCCGCATCATGCTTGCGCCTGGCGGCACACTGGGCATCGCACTTTTCTGGACGGCCCCACCCTGCTCTGTGCATCACTCCTATGGGTGTCCCCTGCATGTGCATCGCGTGTCGCGCTCGCCTTTTCGGCGCGCCCAGCGTTATCTGCGTCTGGGCATAGGGTTTCATTGCGCCACTGCTGCAGCACGTGTGAGGTGTCCAGGGGCACCGAGGCGCAGGAGCTGAGGCTGGCCGGCGGCGCAGGTGGGCTCGCCCTTCGCGGGGCGGCTGCACCCGGCGACGCGCGACATGGTCGGCTGCTGCATCAACATCCTGCCGCTGCGCCTGCGCCTGGCCGGCCTGGCAGACGTGCGCGCGCTGGTGCAGCGCGTGCGCGCGTTTGCGCTCGCCGCGTTTGGCAACGCTGAGGCCAGCCTGCCGGCGATCAGCGCCGCGATTGGGCGCAGCCACGATGACCCCGCGCTGTACCAGGTGCGGCCCGGCGCCCGCGAGCATGTCCGTTGTGGCCGGAGCGGACGTGCTTGGTTTGTGATCTGCGCGCAAGCGTAGCGGTTCGGGCCTTGCACCAGCGCGCCGCTGGCAGCGCTGCGCCGCATGCGACCAGGGGAGGCGCATTTTTGCGCGGCGGGTGCGCGGCGCTGGGCCAGGCGCGCGCCCCTGGAGCGGACGCGCGCGCGCGCGGCGCTGAGCGGGGTGTGGCTGGTGCCGGGCTAGGGTAATACCTAGTGCTGATTCGGGTAGATATAGGGTTGAGCACAGCACGCGGCGCGCGCGCAGGTTGAGTTCAACCTGCTGGAGGCGGAGGCGCAGTACGGCATCGAGCTGGACGGCCTGCGCGCCGAGCCGAGCGAGCTGTCCACCGGCACCGCCTCCAACGACTACTACCTCGTGCTCGGCCATGCCGGCGGCAGCCTGGCCGGGCGCCTGGAGTACAACGCGGACCTGTTTGCGCCCGCGACCGCGCAGCGCATGCTGGCAGACCTGCAGGTGCGCTGCCGCTCGCCCCGTCTGTGATAGCCACAGCATGACATGAAGCGCTCTGCCTGGCGCAATGCGGGAGCAGCAGGTAGCGGCGGGCGCGGCGGTGCGTGCTCGCGTGCGGCGCGCTGGGCGCGACGCGAGTCGCCTGGGCCTGACCAGGAGGGGCCGTCGCACAAAGCTTCCTGTCCAGTCGCGCGCCCGAGTGCAGGCAGGGCTCGAAGCGAGGCCCGCCTCAAGCTTGCCGTGCGGCCGGCCGCCCATACGCGTGACGCAGCGGTGCTGAGCCCCGCCCGCGCGTGCTGCGCAGGCGCTGCTGGGCGCCATTGCGAGCGGCGGCGCCGACCAGTCCCTGGACAGCGTGCTCGAGGCGCTGCCCAGCCGGGCCACCCTGCGCGCTGCGCCGCCCGCCGCGGCAGAGGCGCCCAGCGCATAGCCGGCGGAGGGGCGTGCCAGGGGGCCTGTACGCAGGCGTGCTGGTGACTGGTTCAGTACTGTGGACAGCGCATGTTCTGCGGCAGACAGGTAGGCCGCGAGCGGGCGGCGCTCAGGAACCTTGGTGCCGTGGAGGCATGGGGCTGGAAAGGCGCGGCGGCGGTCGAGGAGTGCGCGCAGGCTGGAGCGTCAGTGGTTGCATGCCTAGGGTGCTTTATGCCAGCCCACTTCATGCGTAGGTCATGCGTAGGAGGGTCAGTAGGCAGGAGCGTGATCGAGGAGCAGCCGCGTGGCCGGCGACTGCGCCGCGCATCCCCAGCCTGTGTCGGGCAGTGCGCGTCGGGGTACGTAGGTCTGAGGACACGCAGTCAAACGAGGCCATGTGGCCCAACTAAAATTTGCAGGAGTCCCGCGGCTCAGGTGCAAGGCGGGGCCGGGTGCGCACAGGACTTTTATTCAGGTGTTGCGGGCACGCGCCCCGAGATTGGGTGTTTTGTGCTGCGGGGCGCAGCTGCGCCCCGCATGTGACACGCAAGCTGTCCGCGGAGCGCTGCTGAGAGGGCGCGCAGCATGAGCGGGGCCAGCAGGCGCAGGCGGGCTTTCTACTTTACCTACTTTGCTCCATGCTTTCTCAGGCGCGATACATAGGCCTCGCGTATTTTCTTGTCCTCGCAAAGTGCTGGGTGAAGCCGCGCCAGGGTTGGGCATGCCCAGCTGCTGCTCGCATGCCTGGCGGCGCATGAGCAGGCGGGCGCTGCTGCGCCATGCGAGGCGCAGCAGATGTCGGCGACCCTCCAGACCAAGGTCACAGTCGCGCCGCGTTTGGTGGTTTTCCTTCGTCTTTCACCGTGGCTCCCCTGTTCTCGCTGGCGGGGCAGCCACGCACTTTTTTGCCCCATTGCCGCAGAAGTATGTTTTCCACAGGCTGCTGGCGCGGCAGCGCACGCCCTGGGGTCCTGAAGTGATCATGCGCTCGCAGTGCCCTTTGGGTCTCTTATGGCAGGGCTGCACTTTGGCAGCGCTGCGCTTCTGAGGCAAGCGGGAAGCAGTTGCAGGCAGGCGTGTCTGTATGCAGCATGCGCAGCGCGCGGGTTGACCCAGCAAGCCCTGAGGCAGCCAGCAAGCCTCCTGGCCCACGTTGTGAGCCAGCACGCCTGCTTGCGCGTATGATGAGGCACATGGCTTGGGCACGCCATTAGTATGCGCGGCAGTGCCCTGCGTACCTGGTGTGCGCCGCTGGGGCAGGCAGGAAGGTGGTTGCATGTTCGGACTGCCTTGCACTGTCATGCAGATGATGAGTACGTGTGGCTTCCTGCATCGTGTCTGTCTGCAGGCGTGATCAGGGCAGAAAGCGGTTATTGGAATTTGCGCTCGCATGTAGTATGTCGGTCAAGAGTTTGGACATTGACAGAGTTTGACAGCTGGTGCTGGGGGGTGGGGGGTCTGCAGGGGGGGCCGGTCTGCTTGCTTGA